>Ga0209591_10000008_pt1 | contig 260862 bp, 214 predicted proteins | sample MAT01_FD_187207 | JGI IMG/M metagenome (GOLD analysis project Ga0209591, IMG submission 187207) | Freshwater microbial communities from Lake Fryxell liftoff mats and glacier meltwater in Antarctica - MAT-01 (SPAdes) (version 2) | ecosystem: Environmental > Aquatic > Freshwater > Ice > Liftoff...
CTGCCCGAACGGATCCCGCGCGAACTGACCTCTAGCAGAACTGATCTCGAAAGGCAGCGCTCCTCTGGGGTGTTTGTCACACAGAAAATCGCATCAAGCCCGACGCATCTTGCGTCGGGCTTGATCGTTTTTGCACGGCGCTGGCAACCCTCTACACTTGCCGCCCATGCTTGACGCTCTCGCACAGCTCGAATCGACCGGACTCACCGACCTCACCGCGGCCGCCGACGCCTCTGCGCTTGAGCAGTGGCGCATCGCCTATCTTGGCGCGAGCGGCAAGATGAAGGCCGCGCTCGGCGCGATGAAAGATGTTCCGAAAGAGCAGAAGCCCGCCGTCGGCGCCAAGGCCAACGAGGTTCGCTCCAGGCTTGAAGAGGCGTATCAATCGCGTGTTGCTTCACTCGGCGCGGCAAAGCCAGCAACTCCGACCGGACCGATGATCGACATCACCGAGCCGGGGACGATGTATTCAACCGGGCTCGGCCGCGAACACATCATCACCCGCGTGCGGAACGAACTGGTCGAGGTCTTCGCGCGGATGGGCTTCAGCGTGGCCCAAGGGCCTGAGCTTGAGGATGACGACCACAACTTCATCAAGCTGAACATCCCCGCTGAGCACCCGGCCCGCGAACCGATCGACAACTTCTACATTGATGACCCCGCATCGGGCAAGGCCCATGGCCCGCCCCGCATGTTGCGCTCACAGACCAGCACGGTGCAGATCCGAGTGATGGAGACCCGGAAGCCGCCGATCAAAGTCGTGGCGCCGGGTCGTGTCTATCGGCCTGATGAAGTGGATGCGACCCACAGCTTCATGTTCCACCAGATCGAAGGGCTCTACATCGATCGCGGTGTAAGCATGGCCGATCTGAAGACCACGCTTGCGCATTTCGCGCGCAGTTACTTCGGGCCGGATGCGGAGATCCGCCTGCGCCCAAGCTTCTTCCCCTTCACCGAGCCGAGCGCCGAGTTCGATATGAAGATCCGCCTCCGCCCCGACCAGCCCGTGCGATGGATGGAGCTCGGCGGCTGCGGCATGGTTGATCCGGCCGTACTCGAGATGTGCAAGCTCGATCCCGAAGAGTGGTCGGGTTTCGCCTTCGGTTTCGGCATTGAGCGTCTGGCCATGGGAAAGTACGGCATCCCCGACATTCGGATGTTGTACGCGAATGATCTGAGGTTCTTGAGGCAGTTGTGAGCGCTCAGGCCTTCCGCACTGTCCTCTGCTCAATCCTCTTCTCCGGCACGGTCTTCACGATCCGGTTGATGTAACTGCCGGGTGTGTGAACCGAATCGCCATTCATCTCACCGATCGGCACGAGGTGCTCAACTTCAGCGATCACGAAGGCCGCGGCGGTGGCCATCATGGGGTTGAAGTTGCGGGCGGTCTCGTGATACATGAGGTTGCCGAAATCGTCGGCCTTCCACGCCTTCACAAGCGAGAGATCCGCAAAGAGGCCGGTCTCCATCACGTAGTCGCGCGGTGCGCCACGCCGAGTGGTTGAAGCGAAAGCCGCGTCATTTTTCGTGCCAGCGCGATTGTGCAGCAGCGAGTCTTCACTAGGGCGACGGAACGCGCGGATCTCCTTCCCTTCAGCAACGGGTGTTCCGACGCCGGTGGCGGTAAAGAACGCCGGTATCCCCGCTCCTCCCGCGCGGATGCGCTCGGCGAGTGTCCCCTGCGGGTTGAACTCGACTTCCAGTTCTCCGGAAAGAAACTGCTTCTCGAAGGTTGCGTTCTCACCAACATAGCTCGAGATCATCTTGCGGATCTGGCGCGTCTTGAGCAGCAGGCCAAGCCCGAAGTCATCAACCCCGGCGTTGTTGCTGATGCACGTCAGCCCCTTCACCCCGCAGTCACGCAGCGCGGCGATCAGGTGCTCGGGAATGCCGCAAAGCCCGAACCCGCCGACCATGACGGTCATGCCATCGCGCAGTATGCCCATGTGCTTGAGGTCAGCGAGCGCATCGGCAGGTGTCGGGTAGACCTTCGTACTCATGAGGATTCGTTTCCTTGACCACCGCGCGGTGGGGCCGCCGATGGTGTTTGGCCATGGAAAAGTTGCTGCTGATCTTTCACATCGCGGATGCGCCCGTCGAGCCTCTTCAACTGCTCAACGAACTGGCCGACGTTCTGGAACTGGTAATACTCGCTGGCGAAACGGATGTACGCGACCTCATCAAGGTCGCGCAGGCGAGACATGATCTTCTCGCCGATAATGCGGCTGGGGACCTCGCGCTCGAACTCGCGGTGCAGCTCATCCTCAACCTCATCCACGATCCGCTGCTTGGCATCCTCGGGGACGGGCCGCTTGCCGCAGGCCGCGGCGATGCCCCGAAGCACGTTCTCGCGATTGAAGGGAACGTGGGTGCTGTCACGCTTGATGACGATGAGCCGGGCGGAATCTTCGACGCGCTCATAGGTCGTAAACCGCTTGTGACACTTGATGCACTGCCGCCGACGGCGCACGACCTTGCCGCCCTCGCTGGCGCGGCTATCGATCACCTTGTCGTCGTTGTGCTCGCAGAAGGGGCAGATCACGGGGCACAGTGTATATGATCCGAAGCACCAAGGTTCCGGCTCTTCTTCCGAGAGCGAGGGGCTGGGGGAAGGGGGGGAAGTTTCGGGCGGTGCGGACGCTCACCGCGTGCCGGGCTCCTGCGAAGCGGACTTTCAGGCTGGTTCATCCCAAGCCGCACGCTGTTGACTCGCGCTCGCCACCTGCCCTTCACCCGTCTAAACTCACCCCGATGAAAGCCCGTGTGCAACCGCCGACGCGTACAAACCCTGACAACCTGACCCAACGCGGGTAGGCCGGTCCCGCGTGATGGTGATCAGTTGCCAGCAAGTGAGTGAAGCCCGGCCGCGTCAGCCGGGCTTGTTTGTTTTCCGAGGTGAACAGGTTTCTGAACTGGTTTGATTTCTGGGCGGGTCTCTCCCCGCGTATCCGAGCCGCTTCCCCCGGCTTTCCCGTCTCTGCTCTGGAAGAGACAAATTGCCCCTTTCTTACCGAGATTGCGATGCCCATCATCACCCTTCCCGACGGATCGAAGAAGACCTTTGACAAGCCCGTGACCGCGCGAGAAGTGGCCGAGTCGATCGGGCCACGGCTTGCGCTGGCGGCGCTTGGCTGCAAGATCAATGGTGAACTCCGCGATCTTTCGACCATGATTGAGAATGACTGCTCCGTGGCGATCGTGACTCCGCAGAGACCCCGCTCGGAGAGCGGGGCCACCAAAGAACCGGACCCGGATGGGCTGTTCTTGATACGGCACTCGGCCGCGCACGTGATGGCGGAGGCGATTCAGGATGTCGTGGGCAAGGATGTGCTTTTGGCGTACGGTCCGCCGATCGAGACCGGCTTCTTCTACGATATGTTTGTGCCGGAGGGGAAGAAAATTTCGAGCGACCAGTTCGACAAGATCAACGCTCGAATTGCGGAGATCATCAAGGAGGATCGGACCTTCACACGCTACGAGATTGGCACGGGCGACGGGCTGAACAAGCTGCGCGCCGAGGCCAACAAGTACAAGATTGATAATGCTGAACGTGCGCTCGGCATGGTCTCATCGGTCTACACGAGCGCGAAGCCAGCTTCCGCAGCTCAAGTGGGAAAGGCGACCGACTCATCAAGCACCAAGCTCACCTTCTACGCAACCGGCACCCCTGACAAGAACTGGGAAGACCTCTGCCGCGGCCCGCACGTCCCCAGCACGGGCCGCATCGGCGCGGCCAAGGTCATGTCGCTTGCCTCCAGCTATTGGCACGGTGATGAGAACTCAGATCGGCTCACCCGCGTCTATGGCACAGCCTTCGCCTCGCAAGCGGAACTTGATGAGTTTCTGAAGCAGAAGGAGGAATCCAGCAAGCGCGACCACCGCGTGATCGGCAAAACTCTTCGCCTCTTTCACATCGACGAGGATGTGGGGCAAGGGCTGATTTTGTGGACCCCAAACGGCTCGATCATTCGCAAGGAACTTCAGAGCTTCATCGGGGCGGAACTCAGGAAACAAGGCTATACCGAGGTCTTTACGCCGCACATCGGCAGGCTCGAACTCTACAAGACCTCCGGGCACTTTCCCTATTACAAGGATTCGCAGTTCGCTCCCATCATCGAGCGCAACGCACTCGATCAACTGACATCTGAGGGGTGTACATGCGCTGAACTGATGCACCGCGTCGAAGGTGTCTCGGCGCACCTCGCGGCCGGAATCAACCAGCGCACGCAGGCCCAGACCATCACCCCCGACCGCGTGCTGCCCGATGAGCAGCTTGTCGAGGGGTTCATGCTCAAGCCCATGAACTGCCCGCACCACGCCAAGATCTTCGCAAGCAGCCCGCACAGCTACCGCGACATGCCCGTGCGTCTTGCTGAGTTTGGCACCGTGTATCGCTGGGAGCAATCCGGCGAGCTGAACGGCATGACCCGCGTCCGCGGCTTCACGCAGGATGATGCGCACCTGTTCTGCGCTGAAGATCAGATTCCGGCTGAGATCCAGGGCTGCCTCGCGCTCGTCAAGACCATCTTCAACATCCTTGGCATGAAGGACTACCGCGTGCGCGTCGGTCTGCGCGACCCCGATAGCAACAAGTACACCGGCAACAAGGAGAGCTGGGACAAGGCCGAGGCCGCGTGCCTGGCCGCGGCTGAATCGCTCGGTGTTCCGTTCAGCAAGGAGCCGGGAGAGGCCGCGTTTTACGGGCCGAAAATCGACTTTGTCGTCAAGGATGTCATCGGCCGCGAGTGGCAGCTTGGCACCGTGCAGGTCGATTACAACATGGCCCTGCGTTTCGATCTTTCTTACATCGGTCCCGACAACAAGCCGCACCGGCCCGTTGTCATTCACCGCGCCCCCTTCGGGAGCATGGAGCGTTTCTGCGGCGTGCTTATCGAGCACTTTGCGGGCGCGTTCCCGACGTGGCTCTCGCCCGAGCAGGTGCGAGTGCTGCCGATCAGCGAGAAGAGCGACGCGTACGCGAAGAAGGTTCTTGGCGCTTTGATGGCTGTCGGCATTCGTGCCACGGCCGATCTCGACAACGATCGCATTCAGGGGAAAATCAAGAATGCGACGGATTGGAAGATCCCTTACCTGCTGGTGGTTGGACCGAAGGATGAAGAGTCGGGAAAGGTTTCGATCCGGGCGCGCGGCACGCAGAAGGATCTGGGCGCGATGGATCTGGGCGAGTTTGTGGCGGGCATCAAGGCCGAAGTTGAGAGCCGCGGAGCAAGCTCGGTGGTGGCGAAGTTTGTGTAGGACATCGACGGTAGTGTGGGAAGAAAAGCGGGGCCGTCGCGGCCGAACAAATCGCCACGACGACCCCGGCACGCAGGCACACAAGCCTCCCCACACCACAAGACACCCGCTACCCACCACGAGGGGCTGCTGAGAACTACGAACGCGAAGAGCGGCAGGATTCATCGGCCCCGGGCATCGTGGCCGATGGTTGGGCCTATGGCAACGACTACGAGGGCCAGATCGTGGGTAAGACTACCCTGGTGCTGATCGCGCACGTGCGGGGTGAAATGGTGCTGGTGCTGATGGATCGTGCGGGCGAAGATCGCGTGCTGGAGAAGCCGACCGACGTGGGCCTCAACATCTTCCGTGCTGAGAACGGCGGGCTTGTGCGCTATGAAATCACACGCTTGGCGCAGCCGGAAGTCATCGGGCCGCTGGTTGATCCTGACCGGCCAAAGCAAGGCCTTGCGCTTCAGAGCAGCTCGGCGATGCGCTCGACATACTCATCGGCCTCGGTCAGATGCTCGCGCGCGAACGAGTGGCCGACCGCGATGACGTGCATGCCCGCGGCCTTGGCGGAGCGGATGCCCGTGGGGCTGTCTTCGATCACGATGCAGCGTGAGGGAAGAACTTGCAGACGTTTGGCGGCGAGCAGATAGGGCTCGGGGTCGGGCTTCGTGTGTGTGACATCCTCATGCCCGACGACTGTTTGCAGCAAGGCCAGCAGGCCCATGCGCGTGAGCATGCCCTCGACAAACGTGCGTCGCGAGCCGGAGCAGACACCTGTCGGCCCGCGTGCGGAAGTGGCACGCACAAGTTCAGCCGCGCCGGGCTGGATGGTGAAGTCTCCGGCGGCGATACCTTCCATGCACAGTTCGGTTTTACACTCGACCATGCTCGCAATCTCGGTGGCGATCACCGGTTTGCCGTTCGCGGTGGCCAGCAGCTCGAAGGCGTGTGGGTCGCCCTTGCCGATCATCCGCATGAACTGCTCGTGGCTCACGCTCCAGCCGCGAGTGGCCGCGACACTGGCGATGGCGCGCATGTGCAGGGGTTCGGAATCGGCCAAGACACCGTCGAAGTCAAAGATGACGGCGTCGGTGGTTTGAAGCGCGTGGTGCATGTGCGGATGAAGATAGCCCGCTTACCCATTGAGCAACCGGGCGGCCACGGCGAGGGCTTGCTGGTGCCCGCGCTGGGTGAGCGGTGAGGGACGGATCTGCACGATGGCCGCGGCGGCGGGGATGGCTTCGCGCTGCAGCACTTCGGTCGCGCGGGGAATGAAGAGCTCGGGGTACGCGGTGCCGATGGTGCCCAGGACAAAGACCTCGGGGTTCAGGATGTCGGTCATGATCGCGGTGAGCCTGCCAAGCTCGGTGGCGGATCGGTCGGTGACGCGCCGCGCGGCGGTGTCGCCGGCGCGGGCAGCCTCGCAGAGTTGCTCGGACGAGACGGCACCGTACGTGCGCATCAGTTCGACGAGCAGGCTTGGCTCATTGATCTGCGTGCAGATGGTGGCTTCTGACTGGGCCATCTGCGCGAGGCCCGGCCCGCTGCAATAGCCTTCGGCGCTGCCGCGACGACCGAAGCCGACGGGGCCTTCATCGCCCGCCGAAGCGCGGAGGCGACCGATCTCACCCGCGAGCCCGATCGGGCCTTCGTACAAACGGCCATCGATGATGAGCCCCGCGCCCATTCCGGTGGACATGGTAAGAAAGATGGAGGTGGTCGTTCCCCTGGCTCCGCCCCACATCCACTCGGCGAGCGCGGCGGCGTTGGCATCGTTCATCATCGCGTTCGGTACGCCGCGTGGAAGGTGCGTGGCCATCCAGTCGCGCAGGCCGAAGCCGTGCCACAGTGGGTTGTTGGGCGGGTTGATGAACCGGCCCGCGCGGTAATCGAGCGGACCGGGGCAGGCGGCGCCGATCGCGAGGAGGGGGCGGCCATCACTGGCAGCGAGCGCGTGCAGACGCGCGGCGGCCTCGGTCATCAGGGCTTCGGGTCCGCATGACTGATCGACCGGGATGCGTGCGGAGGCGAGAACCGTGCCGTGTACATCGCCGATGCAGAGGCCGATCTTGGTCCCGCCGATATCGATGCCGCCGAGCAACCCTGCCGCGCCGTTTGTGGCGTTCGCGAGCGTGCTCAAAGCAGAGGCTCCTCATAACCTTCCGTGATTTCTTGTGTGTTGCGCTTTACGAAGCCGAACCAGATCAGGCAGAAGCCCGGGTAGACGAGCCCGAGGAGCGAAAGTACACCGACGATGAGGTAGGCAAAGTCTCCGGCCATATTCTGCTGCTTGGCCCACATGTTGTCAGGGTTCTGCTTCGCCCATTCAAGGATTGCCGCTTGCTTCTGCATTGCCACCACAGCGTAGGTGATTGTTAACACGATGCTCACGGCGGCGTAGAGAAGATGCAGCGGGCGTGCGATCGGCTTGCGGGCAACCAGCAGCGAGCCGCCGATGATGAGCACGACCGAAGTGACGAACCCGATACCCATGAGGCCCATCTCACCAATGGTCGACTTCATGACATCGGGCATGGGGGGCATCTGTTGCCCATTTGCTCCGGGCGGCACCATCCCGGCGGCCATGTTCTGAAAGACCTGGCCAAGGAGCCCGCACGAGTTGCACAGCAATCCGAGCGCGCCCCAGATGATCGAGATCACCCCGACGTTCCGTGGCCAGGTTCGCGGCATCATGGGCAGGTCGAAGGCGGAATCGCCCGCCCCTCCTGGCATGGTCGGTGCGGGTGGGAAGGTCGGGGGTGGAGGAATCTGTGACATGATGAAAGCTCTCGGTGCATCGCGGACACGGGACCAGAACACTGCGTGCGCAAGCGTACGGTCTCGGTCCTGTGCCTGACAAGGGTTGACGCGGCGGTTCAGTCTACACGAAGTTCATTCGACACACACCGCACACCACGCGCATCAAGCCCCGATCGAACGCGGAGATCTGCGAGAGATCAGAACTCATGGAAGAGAAATGGCCCCTGATCGTGAGGATGCGGGGGCGATTGCGCGTTCGGGCCGTCCGGTCCGTACAATCTGGCCATGCCACTTACACGCGATCAGATCACCGTTCGTGCCGCCCGTGAACTCCGCGAAGGGTACATTGTGAACCTTGGGATCGGGATGCCCACGCTGGTGGCCAACTGCATTCCGCAGGGTATGGATGTCTGGCTGCAATCGGAGAATGGTCTGCTGGGGATCGGGCCATTCCCGACCGAGGCGGAAGTTGATGCCGACCTCATCAACGCTGGCAAGCAGACCATCACGGCCCGCAAGGGGGCAAGCTATTTCTCGTCGAGTGACTCGTTCGCGATGATTCGCGGCGGTCACATCGATATGTGCATACTTGGCGCGATGCAGGTGAGCGAAGGGGGCGACATCGCCAACTGGATGATCCCCGGCAAGATGGTCAAGGGGATGGGCGGCGCGATGGACCTGGTTGCGGGTGTGAAGAAGGTCGTTGTGACGATGGAGCACAACGCGAAGGATGGCGGGGCGAAGTTTGTGAAGGCGTGTAATCTGCCGTTGACTGGACAGAAGTGTGTCAACATGCTCATCACCGATGTGGCGGTCTTTGAGTTTGACGAGGCCAAGCGAAAGTTTGTGCTGACGGAAGTTGCGCCGGGTGAGACGGTGGAGAGCGTGCGGGGGAAGACCGACGCCGGGTTTGAAGTGGCGGGGAACGTGAAGACGGTTGCGGTCTGATCTCAACGAGCCGTGCACGAAGTATGCGGATTGCGCGAACTGTTCGATCCGCCTCGATGCTCCCGCTTCCTTCGTGCTCGGCTCGTTTGTCATTCAGGATATGTGCAGTGTCGCCTTCAACCGCTCGGCAAAGGTGAACTCCTGCAGGTCGAGCAGTTCGCCCGCATCAAGCAGTTTCCCGCCGCAGTCGCTGCAGAGCATGATGAGAATGTGCTGCTGTTTACTGTCGGCGATTTCGGTCATGATGCTTGCATCGCGCGGGCAGGTGATCGCCCCGAGCGGCTTGATGTAGCGGTCGTTGGTGAATGGTCCGATGTCGGTACGCTTGGCCGCCTTCATCGCGACGAGTTTTTCCAACTCACCCTTATCGAGCCAGAGCGCGCCGCAGTGCGAGCAGCGATCAACCGTTACGCCAGATGCTCCGCCAACCTGTTCCTTCTGCATGAAGGTTCCATCCTTCGGGCAGCGCAGGCGGGTGTCGTTTTTCTCGGCTTCGTGAGCGAGTTCGCGGTTGGTGGTCATGCGTGAAGAATATCACACCCGCAGGCCGCGGAGCCACTCGCGGAGGGTGAGCTCGCTCAGATCACGCAGTTCGCCAGCATCAAGAAAGATGCCGCGGCAGTACGCGCAGTGCTCCACGCTCACGTGGGCCTGACGAATGTCTGCCGCATGATCGAGCGGGCGATCATCGCGCGGGCAGCGAAGTGCGCCAATGACATGCCGCTGCCGTGCTGCGCGCGAAGGTCCGATGTCCAGAATCTGCGCGACAGATTCCCGTGCGCGAAGCCGTGTCAGCTCCCCCGCATCGAGCCAGATTCCGGCGCATATCGGGCACCGTTCAATCTCGATCAGCCCGCACGAGAGGCGTTCCATCACGCAGACATCTCGCGGACATCTCAGGGGTTTAGGCATGGGTAATCTCCGGGTAGGTAGCGATAGCGTACCGAACTGCGGGTGTCCGTGCGGTATCATAAAGGACATGATCTGGTTCGATGCTCATCTCGATCTTGCGTATCTCGCCGTCAACGGGCGCGACATGTTCGCACCACTTGACAGAGACGCGCAGCCTCATCCACCTGCCGCGGTCACGCTCGCTTCGCTTGAAGAGGGCAGCGTTGCGCTCGCGTTAGCGACGATCTTTACCGAGCCCGGGGGAACTGGACCAGAGGGGTATCCCGTTGGTGATGGTGAACGTGCGTACCGCGTCGGGCGAGCGCAGCTTGAGGTGTACCTCACCTGGCGCGATATGAAGCGAGTGAGCCTGGATTTGAGGCGCCACCTCTATCGCGAGCCGGACACGGGCGAGATTCGCGGCGGCATGGGTGTTGCCGAGCCCAAGCCGCACTCGGCACGCAGCATTGCCGATCGGCTTCCCCGTGAGCCAGCGTTGCACCTGGGTATTCTGATCGAGAATGCCGATCCAATCCGCGCGCCCGACGAGCTTGCCTGGTGGCAGGAGCGCGGCGTGTGTGCGATTGGCATGGCCTGGGCAAAGTCATCACGCTACGCGGGGGGCAACTCAACCCGCGATGGCCTGTCCGATCAGGGCCGTGCGTTGGTGAAGGAGATGGATCGCCTCAGGCTCGTGCATGATGGTTCGCACCTTTCAGATCGAGCGTTCGACGAACTGTGCGGACTTTCCGCCGCGCCGATTATCGCTTCGCACAGTAACGTCCGTGCTTTACTTGGCGACCCGGAGAATCAACGTCACCTCTCGGATCATCAGATCCGCGAGATCGCCCGTCGCGGCGGCGTGATCGGGCTGAACCTGTTTTCAAAGTTCCTCAGAAATGGGCAGGGACTTGCGCCCGGCTCGGAGAGCCGGGCCACCATTGAGCAGACGCTTGCACACGTCGAGCACATCTGCCAGCTCACCGGCGGACGCGAGCACGTCGGACTGGGCTCGGACATGGATGGCGGATTCTCGGCTGCGAAGTTGCCCGAAGGGATTGATAGACCAGCACAGACGGACCTTCTGCTCAAAGCTCTCGCCGCGGCAGGATGGACGAACAACGAGCTCTTCAGTTTTGCCTGCGGGAACTGGATCAGGTTCTGGTCGAGTGTTGCTGCTGGTGGCAAGCCGCCTCAGGCACGTTGACACCTTCGATTATGGATGTAACTCGTCGGCTGCCTTGGCCGCGCAGACTGAGCACCAGGTTGTTGGGTCATCGAGCACCACGCTCGCGAGCAATCGTGTGCGGCCCTGCGTGTCGAAGGTATCAGGAAGTATGATCGCGCTTCTCTTTGGGGTCTTCTGCTTCTTTGCGGGCGCATCAGACTTCACCGCGGCCAGGTAGCGCTGCTGATAACGATCGGGGAAGAGGCCAAACTTGTCGGGCTGGGTCTGCGTGTAGGCATATTCGCCAGCGAGTTTCTGCTCGATCTGCTGAATACGTGTTTCGGGAAGTGGGTGGGTTGCCAGAAACTCTGGTGGGCTTGCGCCGCCCGAGGCCGCCTTGAGCACCTCCATCACCTGCAACTGACCGCGCGGGTTATACCCGGCCTTGGCCATATAGCGCATGCCGAGCGAATCGGCTTCGCTCTCCTGCTCGCGGCTGAACTTCAGCACGAACAGTTGGCCGCCTTGCGTGGCGATGGCGGGAAGGGCCTGCCCGAGCGTTGGGTCCTTCACGGCGGCACCGACCGCCGCGCCAAGCACCTGCGAACCAATACCGATCCACGTTGCCTGGCTCATGCGCTCGGCGGTGTGACGCGCCATGACATGGCCAATCTCATGCCCGAGTACACCCGCAAGCTGGGCCTCGTTGGTCAGTTGATCGGCAAGGCCGCGCGAGATGAAGACCTTCTCGCCCGGCAGCGCGAATGCGTTGATGATGTCGGAGTCGAGCAGCGTGAAGTCCCATACACGCTGCGGACCATCGACCTCCGTCTGATCCTTGAGTTTGTTCCCGATCTCGGTGACATATCCCTGAAGGCGCGAGTCGGTCACTCGGCCGCCAAACTCCTCGGTGAGTTGTGGTGAGGCTTGCTCACCGAGTGTCCGCTCTTCCGCCGCGCTCATCTGGATGAACTGGCTCCGCCCAGTGGTCGGATTTGTCGTGCAGCCGGCGAAGATAGAAACGATCAAGGCGGTCGAAACGAGTTTGCAAATCATGATTGAAGCTCCTGCCGGATTTCCCGGGAACATCATTGTTGTAGACACGTGGACCTACCATTGTCTGATGCCTGAACCTGTCCCTGAATCTCCGGCATGGTCCACTTCCGAACTTGCCGCCAACCCGCACGCCAACGCCGACAAGCCGACCAAGGTCAGGTCGATGTTCGCGGCGATTGCCGGATCATATGACCTGAACAATCGCGTGCATTCTCTTGGTCGCGATCAGGCTTGGCGAAGGTTTGCTGTTCGCCATGCCGAGCCCAAGCCAACAGACCGGGTGTTGGATGTGGCCTGCGGAACGGGCGACCTGACCGAGGCTTTTGCCAGATCCGGCGTGCAGGAAGTGGTGGGGCTTGATTTTACGGCCGAGATGCTCGACATCGCTCGAGTGAAAGCACCGCGACATCTGGGTGCCGCGGCGGCCCGTGTTTCGTACATTCAAGGTGATGCGCAAAGCCTGCCGTTTGCTGATCAGTCATTTGATATCCTCTCGATCGCGTTTGGTATTCGCAACGTGCAGGACCCCGCGCAAGCTCTGCGCGAGTTCCGTCGTGTTTTGCGCCCTGGTGGGCGAGTCGTTGTGCTGGAGTTTGCCGAGCCATCCATTCCGCCTGTACGATGGTTCAACAACCTGTATTGCCGGCGCATCATGCCGGTGACGGCCACGTTGATCAGTGGCGACAAGTCGGGTGCTTACAAGTACTTGCCCAAGTCGGTCGCTACCTTCATGCCCGAGCGGGCATTCATGGATGCGTTGCGCGCGGCGGGGTTTGTCACTCCAGATGTGCGGCACTTGACGCTCGGAATCTGCAACTGTTATCGGGCCTTCGTTCGCCCGGATTGATCGGTCAAGGACTGGCCGATAACTCACGCCGGCTGATTTCGGCTTTTCATGCGCGTTATCAGTCGCGCGGAGCAACATTGCAAAATGAGGCTTGAATTACGGCTCATCGAGTCTCAGGGCTCGATAGACATCTCATCGCACCAAGGTCGAGCGAGCCCAATGGATGGGTGTTTGAGATCGGTTGACACCGAACAGGAAGGCGCGCCGGCTGGAAGCCGGTCGCGAGCAACAACCAACTTTGATGTGTCGCGGCGGAGCCCGATGCACCAGGCCACACCGTGGCGAAGAGAACCCAACGTATGAACGCTGAAGCACTTATCGAGAAACTCTTTGACACGCTGATCACCGGCGATCGCCCGAAGGCGAGATTGGTGGTACAGGAGGCTGAGCGCACGCTCGGCAGCCCCGAAGCCCTGATCGAGCAGGTCTTCTGGCCGACCTATCAGCACCTTGAGAAACTGTTCCGTGCTGATCAGCTCACCACCATCAATCACCACATGGCCACCCGGTTGCTTCGTGTGCTGGTTGACCAGACCGCCGCGAGCCTCCCCTTCAACAACAAGCGCGGTCGGAGCATCCTGGCCTTCTGCGGCCAGTCCGATGCCGATGAGCTTGGCGCACAGATGGCGGTTGATCTGCTCGAGGCTGCCGGATACACCGTCAGCTTTGGTGGTGGCGGCATCGCGATTGACGAGATCATGGCGCGTGTGCAGGACGTTCAGCCCAACACTCTGCTGATGTTCAGCTCGGCCGCGCAGGACCTCCCCGAGATTCGCGAGTTGATCGATCGACTCCAGACAAACGGTGCCTGCCCGAACACGCAGTTCGCTGTTGGTGGGGGCGTGTTCAATCGTGCCGAAGGTCTCGCTGAGGAGATCGGTGCTGATCTCTGGGCATCAAGCCCGCTCGAGATGGTCGAGACGCTGATCGACTGTCCCGACCAGCGGGCCGAGAAGAACCAGCGCACCGTTGGCAAGAATCGCAAGAAGAAGGCCGCCTGAAGCACGGTCTGGGGCGCACCGCTCCCGGATTTACAATCAGCCCGGCCTCGCGACATGCGGGGCCGGGCTGGTTGTTTTGATGGGTTGAGGATCGAGATGGGTGACCATGAAGAGTAGCTTGCGAACCCAACCCGAACGAAAAGCATGAAATCGGCGCAAGGACTCCGGGAGTGCGTTCGCGACACCTATAGTTGGCAGCAAGCTCGGTACGCGTCCCAAACTTGTACCTGATATTCGGGTCTGGCATCGGCATAAGGCGGCCAATGGATGCGTCGGTTTGTTCACGTGCGAGTGTCCGTGGCGATCATTCGCGCGGGCCTGCAAGCGGACGGCTGTCGATAGTGCCCGGTTCCTAACCCTCTGATCTGTTCGCGCTCGCGCATTCAGTTCTCAAAGCCCCTCCACCATGACGACCGCAGCCACCCAGACCACCGAAACCACAACCGCTTACGACACGGGGGCATCGCACCTCCGCAACGTTGCGATCATCGCGCACGTCGATCACGGAAAGACCACGCTGGTCGATCACCTGCTGATGCAATCGGGCAACTTCCGCGTGGGCGAGCTCGAGAAGCTCGCGGGCGGGCAGCACGACCTGATCATGGACTCGAACCCGCTCGAGCGCGAGCGCGGCATCACGATCCTCTCGAAGAACTGCGCGGTCACGTACGTGCGCCCGAGCACCGCCACCGCAGGTATTGAACTGTTCAACATCAACATCATCGACACGCCCGGCCACGCCGATTTCGGTGGTGAGGTCGAGCGCGTGCTGCGCATGGCCGACGGGTGTCTCTTGCTGGTCGATTCTTCCGAGGGAGCCATGCCGCAGACGCGGTTTGTGCTCTCCAAAGCCATCGAAGCCAAGCTGAAGCCGATCGTGGTGGTCAACAAGTGCGACAGGCCAGACGCGCGCATTCAAGAGGTCATCAACGAGGTCTTTGATCTTCTTGTCGAGCTGGGTGCCGACGATCACGCCCTCGACTTCCCGATCGTGTACGCCTCGGGACGCAACGGCTGGGCGACACTTGATCTTGAAGAGGCCAAGACCGCCACGGGCCACACGCAACTGCCCGGTCGGCCCGATGCCGACCTTCGCCCGATCTTTGAGATGATCCTGAAGCACATCCCCGCGCCGAAGGACGACATCAACGCCCCGCTCCAGATGCTCATCACGACGCTCGATTACAACGATTACGTCGGGCGCATCGGCATCGGCCGCGTGTTTAACGGCAAGGTGCTCTCGGGCAAGCAGGTGGCGGTTATGAAGATGGATGGCACCATCAAGATGTGCCGCATCGGCAAACTGATGAAGTTTGTCGGGCTTGGGCGCGTCGAGGCCGAGAGTGTGCAGGCCGGAGATATCTGTGCGCTCATCGGACTTGAATCGGTTGATATCGGCGACACCATCGCCGATCCTGAGCACGCCGTCGCGCTTCCTCCGGTCACGGTCGATGAGCCCACGCTCTCGATGATGTTCCGTGTGAACGACTCGCCCTTTGCCGGTCAGGAAGGTGACTACGTCACCAGCCGCCAGATCCGCGAGCGGCTTGAAAAGGAACTCCAGCACAACGTCGCCCTCAAGGTCGATTTCAGTCTCGGCGATGAGATCAAGGTCTCGGGCCGCGGCCTGCTGCACCTGGGTATTCTGCTCGAAACAATGCGGCGTGAGAGCTTCGAGCTTGCGGTGGGCAAGCCGCAGGTGGTGATCAAGACCATTGATGGTGTTGAGCATGAGCCCATCGAATGGTTGGTCGTCGATTGCCCGAACAGTGCTGTTGGTGCGGTGATGGAACTGACCGGCGCACGCAAGGGCGAGATCAAGACCATGGAGCCACGCGGCGACGCGATGACGCACATGGAGTTTGAAATTCCCGCGCGCGGTCTGATCGGCCTTCGCTCGCGCCTGCTCACGGCGACGCAGGGTGAAGCCATCATGCACCACACCTTCGAGCGATTTGCCCCCATGGCCGGCGCGCAGCTCGGTCGGTCGCAGGGCGTGCTTGTCTCGCTTGAGACCGGCTCGGTTACGCACCACGCCTGCGAACTGCTCGCCGAACGCGGCATCCTGTTCGTGAATCCCGGCGACAAGGTGTATGCCGGGCAGGTCGTTGGCGAGCACACACGCGACAACGATCTGGTGGTCAACATCACCCGCCTCAAGCAGCTCACCAACATGCGGGCTGCGAGCAAGGAAGCCACGGTCGTGCTCAGGCAGCCGCGACTCATGGGCCTTGAGGCCGCGCTCGAATATATCGAAGATGATGAACTCGTTGAGATCGTGCCCAAGGGCATCCGCATCCGCAAGCGCATTCTTGAAGAGAGCATGCGCAAGCGATCTGAGCGTTCTTCCAAAGATCGCGACGACTCAAAGGCTTGAGCGGCTATCACATCTCCGGTCGAACCGGGGCAGCTTCCGGGCTGCATGTTCGTGTTGCGTGAGGATTTGCTGGCGGCATCGCCAGCGGGCCCCTTCGCCATCTCGAAATCGACTGTTCAGTTGTGGCCTCCACGTTTGAAGTTCCCTATGCTCTACCCCCGCAGCGAACCGGGCTTCAAGCCGGGCGACCCTTTGCCCCCCCGTCAAGTGCGGATGACTTCTGGAATGTGACCCCATGTACGCAATCATCGAAGAATCCGGCGGACAGCGCAAGGTTGAGTCTGGCGACATCATCCTGATCGACCTTATCGACGCTGGCGCGGCCGCGCCCGGCAAGCAGATCAGCTTTGACAAGGTCCTGCTTGTTGGTGGCAAGGATGGGACCGCCGTCAAGATCGGTCTGCCCTACGTGGCTGGCGCAACAGTCTCGGCAGAGGTTGTCGAAGGCGTGGTGCAGGGCGATAAGCTTCGCATCCAGTACTTTCAGGCCAAGAAGGGCTCACGCCGCCGCACAGGCCACCGCCAGCGTTACACGCGCATCAAGATCAACGCGATTAATGCTTGAGAATGCTCGGGCATGTTTGAGCATACGTCCTGACTGTTGCACATCATGCGTTGGCATCATCACTCGCCATGACTTTGGCAGAGTGATGCCGTTCATTGACGCATTGGTTACGTACATGTCCGCGCTGAAGCTCATCCAGCCGAGCCAACAACTCGGCGGGAAGTGCTGCGCGCACTGTTTCTGAGATCAAGCCGACTTCAAGCAGGTCGGCGATGTGAACTCAAACACATACCCGGTTACACTGCCAACATGCAAGCAATCCTCTGCGCCATCGCCGCGGGCCTCTGCTGGGGTATCGGCGAGATTTTCACCAAGTCGGCGATCAACACGCGCGAGATCGGCGGGCTTGGGGCGCTGGTCATCCGCGCGGCGGTAACGCTGCCGCTCGCGCTGATCGGCTTCCTGATTGCGCACGCCGTTTTTAAGAAAGAGCCGCAGGTCTGGTGGCGTGACATGCACCTTTCTACATGGCTCAAGCTGATCATCGGTTCAGGTGTGCTGGCCGGTTTTGCAGGGGTCTTTTTTTTCTACCTCGGTCTCTCATTACCGGGTGGCGATATCTCCAAGCTGCGCCCGATCGCCTTCGCCCTCGCGCCTGCGACTGCGGTCCTGCTCGGTTGGTGGTTTCTTGGTGAATCCATGACCATGTGCAAGCTCATCGCTGTTGTGCTGATCGTGGTGGGCATCATGATGCTCGCCGACGATGGTCGCGCACGCAAGAGCGGCCAATCCGATTCTCCCTCGCACGCACCAACTTAATGCGAGTCTTTAACGAACGTCCCTTGATCCCGGTCTTTGCGCACACCCGGAAACTTCAACACTCTTCCGTGTGCCGCGCAATACACACCCGGTTCGAGCAGCCCCGTCGCAAAGATCGCTTCCGTCAGGTTCTGCAGCGCATCGGATCGGATCATCTCGAACGGACGCATAGCGCCTGTCAGCACGATCGGGATGCGCAGTGAGCGAAGCTCGCGGTGCAGCCGCTCACCCGTGAGTGTCAGCGTGTCTGTTCCGTGCAGCACGACGATGCCCGTGCCCGCTTCAAGCCCCGCACGCTCCGCGCCGGCTGCGCGGCAGGCATCCACGATCGTGCCCCGGTCATCCTCGGTCATGTGAAGACTGTCCTTGCTCAGCAACTCGACGATCGAAACCGATGTGTCCTCCAGTCGCACCCGCCGCAACATGCGTCGCACGACGGAGCGGCGGTTCGAGAGTTCGCCCGTCATCTCGTCATACGTCTTTTCGATCGTGCCGCCGGTCGTGATGAGCGTGACGCTTCGCATGGGGTCTCCGGTCCAACAATAGGGCGTTTGGAAACAGGCCCTTTACCAAGGCACGGCAAAAACCCGCGATCCTCCGTCACCGTATTCTCCCGCAGCCCACGGCCTTGCCCGGGCATCTGCACGCACGCACGCCTCAAACGCAGGACCAATCTACCCATGCAATTGACCCGACCCGTCGCGGCCGCTCTCGCGGTTGTCGCAGTTCTCTCAACCCTGGCCCACGCACACGAGTTCTGGATACAACCTTCTTCCTTTCGCCCGCCGCCCAACACGGTGCTCAAGGTCGATCTTCGCATCGGCGATACCCTGCCGGGCGAGTCGTTCCCGCGCAAGGGCTCGATCATCGAGAACTTTGCCATTCACGGCCCGGATGATCGGGTACAGGAGATTGTCGGGCGTGATGCGCAATCGCCCGCCGGCCTCGTGCGCATCGTCACGCCGGGTGTGCATGTTCTCGGCTATCGCAGCAAGCCCAGCTCGGTCGAGCTTGAGCCTGTCAAGTTCGAGCATTACCTTAAGGATAAGGGGCTGGAGAAAGTCGTCGATGCGCGGGCCGCGGCGGATCAGTCTAAGGCCAACGGTCGAGAGATGTTCTCTCGCGCGGCCAAGTGCATCGTTCGTACGCAGGATGCAACGGGCAGCAGGGGCTTTGATCGTATTCTGGGCTACACCTTGGAGCTTGTGCCTCTGAACGATCCAACCTCGCTCAAGTCGGACGAGCCGCTCATCGTCAAACTTCTGTACAAAGACAAGCCCGCGACAGGTCTGCTCGTCATCGCCCGCAACTTTGCTGATCCGACCAGTGTCATCTCCGCTCGAACCGGTGCCGACGGGCGTGCGAGCTTGTTGCTGCCGAAGTCCGGAGAGTGGATCGTCAGCGCGGTCGAGATGGTCAAGGCTCCCGAGGGGCTCACCATCGGCGTGGTGAAGCCGGAATGGGAGAGCCTCTGGGCTTCGCTGACCTTTCAGACTCCCGATTGGCCTACCACCACACCAACGACAACCGCGGCCGAAACACCCAAGAAGGAAGCCAGGCCGTGACGCTGACTCATGCCAATCGATTGCTGGCCGCTCGCACCGCGATGCTGGCGGCCACACTCTTCGCGATATTGCTCTTTGTGTCGCCGGCGCGCAGTCACGAGTTTGGTTCGCTCAAGGTCGCCGCGACATTCAACGCCGATTCGACCTACGTTGTAGATATCACGATCTTCGGTGAGCACCTGCCCGCTGCACTCCGACCGCCTGTGGGGGACGCACCAAGACTGACGAAGTATCTCACCGATTTTGCAGACGCGGCACAGATCGACTTCGACGGCACCATGGTGAAGCCAGAGTTTGTGCCGCTCGCTGAGCCCATCGCCGCGCAAGCCAGCGCGCTGGTTGGTGGGTATCCGCCAACCCTCCGTCTTCGCGGCCAAGTTCCCCTCGGTGCAAGCACCTTTCGGTGGTCACACCCCTGGCCGGTCGATGACCATCTGCTCAACACGCGGAACGCTGGCGATGATGAGCCGCTCGGGCAGTGGATCAGTTCTTCTGCAACGAGCGAGCCTTTCACGCTCTATCGGCGTACACCAGCGCGAACAACTGTTGAGGTGATGGCCAAGTATGCCGAACTGGGCTTCACGCACATCGTGCCCAAGGGGCTTGATCACATCCTCTTTGTGCTGAGCCTCTTCCTCTTGAGCTTGAACCCAAGGGCCATTCTTGCACAGGTCACCGCATTCACCATCGCGCACTCGGTGACGCTCGCCCTCTCGATCTATGGTGTTATTCAACTCCCATCTTCGATTGTCGAGCCGCTCATCGCCCTCTCCATCACGTTTGTCGCGATCGAGAACATCGTGATCAAGTCAACCGACGGCGCGCGTCCGACGCGCACACTCGTCGTCTTCATCTTCGGTCTGCTGCACGGGCTGGGGTTCGCGGGTGTGCTCACTGAGATTGGTCTGCCGCGCTCGCAGTTCCTACCCGCGTTGATCTCATTCAACATCGGTGTCGAGCTCGGTCAACTCGCGGTAATCGCCGCGGCCTATCTTGCCGTCGGTGCGTGGTTCGGGCGCAAGGAGTGGTACCGCTCGCGCATCACGATTCCCGCATCGCTTGCCATCGCGTGTACAGGGCTTTACTGGACAGTCACCCGCGTGATGGGCTGAACGTTCATGCACCGACGGCGTGCATCTTGGTCATCTTCCGCGGATCGGTACGAGCAATGATGTCGCTCACACCCTCCTGATTGAAACCCTTGAACCCATCGTTGCGTTCGAGATTTTCGAGGTGCGATCCGAGCGCGCCCTCCTGTCGGAACATCGATGCCTGCTCAGTGGTGATCAGCTTCGAGAGGAGCAGCTTCTGAAGTCGCTTCTCGCTCACCTGCCACGTCTCTCCTTCGGTGAAGGCCTGACGAAGATACTTGAATGTCGTGAACGGCGCCATGGTCCGCACCTGCGCCACCTGCTCGAGTTGCTCGACCAGGGCCTGCCAGTCAAACTGGGCTTCGAGGTGGTGCATCCCCGCCTGCAAGATCGCTTCGCCGTGCAGGCCGCACCACAACCCGACGGTGCCAAGCCGATCGCGGCTCTGCGAAAAGCCCTCGTGACCGAAGTCGCCCAGCAACTCTTCCGGGCTCATGTCCACATCATTAAACGTTGTAACGCCGGTTGCCGCCTGCTCCATCACCTGCGCGCCCCACTGCGCCTCATGCCCCGCGTAGAACCTCTCGCGGCAGGTAAACCCGAGCTTTTCAAAAACCGCGATCAGCTTGGTGAAGTGGTCACGCGATGAGCGATACGTGTGGTGGTCGTGGTTGGCCCAGCCAAGCCCGAGCTTCTGCTGCCGCGCATACTGAACCATGCCCGCCCGGTTGCGCTGCATCCAATAACATCTCTCGGCCGCAAAGAAGATATCGCTCGCCCAGTCGCGCCCCAGATCGGCGATGGCCGCGTCAACGTTCCGGTTGAGTTCCTTGAACCCGTCGGCATCGTTGTCGAACTCGCGCCGCCGGCGACGGAGCGCTTCGGCGTGCCACGCAGCCTGCGCGGCCTTCACGGCATCAAACTTCGGTGCCACATACCCGCGACACCCGTGACGCTCAACGATAAACAGGTCAAAGCCATCAACGCCCATTTGTGCCGGGGCCATACGAAACTGGCCGCCCGGTTCACCATGGATCTCACCCTCGTTGATGCGGTGAGCGATGAGGTAGTCCATCACGCCTTCAACCTTGATCGCCACCCGCACAGCCTTGCCCGCGACAAGCACGATCGCGGGGAACATCGCCCCATCGTGCGTGTAGCACTCATCGGCGCCAGGTTGAGGATTCAGCACAAAGCCAACCTCGACCAGCCGCTTCTTGATTGCCGCGGTGCTCCCGACCTGAATATGGTCGATCCAGTCGGGAAACCGTGTCCCGGTCTCGGCCTTCATCTTTTTGGCGAGCGCGGCGGCGGCAGGATTGTGTTTCAGAAAATCGGCCACCAACTCGTTGATGAGTTTCTGCCCTTCAGGTTGTGGCTTGTAGTTGAACTTGCCGATCAGATCATTGACCGCCGCCCGGGTCTCGGTGGTGGTGAGTGCGGGAGCGGTGGTCGGGCTGGTGGCGGTCTGCGGCGACGGCATATTGGGAGGGGTCATGTTGGGCCGATGGTAAGCAGGTCTTCATCGTTGGTCGAGGCGTGAGCGTTCATACCAGCCCGGATGGCTCCGATCATGATTAATCGGTCAAAATTGCTTGTGTTCCGGGCCCTGCGATGGGGTGGTCTTGGTACCTGCCTTGTGATCACCAGCTTGATGATGGTCAACATCGGCTGGTCCTTTCGGCTTCCGATCTTCGAGTGCGTGGTGATTGATTCTTCTCGCGGGAGCTTGGCACTTACCTACTTTCACACCGAGACAGGCATTCGTCCCGGAACTCTCCCCGACTCGGCACGGGCGCAGGTCACCAACCGTAATCTAGGCGAAGGCTGGACATGGGGATGGCAGGGCGGGACCGACCGCACGGAGACTGGCCTTCAGATTTGGTGGGGCGCGGCACCTCTCTGGCTGCCCCTTGTGCTCGCGTGCATTCCCACCACCCTGGCATGGCGAACCTTGCTTGCACGCCATCATGCCCGCAGGCTCACTACCTGCAATCAATGCGCGTACGACACCCGTGGACTTCGGCTAAACAAAAACCTCACGATCGTCTGTCCCGAATGTGGGTCGAAACACGCGATTTCGCCATCCGAGATCGATCTCTCCGCCCCTCCTTCGCGCTACGTATAATCCGTTATGTCCGATCAGACGACCATCCACGTCAACTTTGCAAGACCGATGCCCGTCTTCCCGCTCAACGTGGCGGTGCTCATGCCACACGCGGTTGCGCCACTCGAAATATTCGAGCCGCGATACCGCCAGATGACATCCGATGCGCTCGACGGTCCCGGGCTCATCGCCATGGCCGTCTTTGAGGCGGGCGAAAAGTGGAAGTCGGAATACCACGCTCGCCCCGCGATTCGCCCCGCGGTCTGTGTCGGGCACATTGCTGAGCACTTCAAGTGGCCGGATGGCCGCTACGCCATTGTGCTGCAGGGTGTCTGCCGCGGGCGTGTCGTGCACGAGCTCGCGGCGGGTGAGAGCAAACTCTACCGCGAAGCGATGATCGAGCCCGTCGGTATGGGTAAAGAGGATGACGAACAGCTTGAGACCTATCGCGAACGGTTCTGCACCTCGCTGGCGGATGGGCCGCTGACCGATCTTCGCCTCGCCAAGGATGCAGCTCGCCACCTCAAAAACTCCCAGATCCCCACATCGGTCATCATCGAGTTTCTAGGGGCCAATCTGCCCGAATCGCACGCCGATCTTGAGGCTCGCTACCAGTGGCTCGCCGCGGATGATGCCGGTGAGCGGGCCAGAATTGTCAGCAAACGACTCGACGGGCTGGCAACGCTTTTGCGGAAGGCCGCCCCGCAGCGAATGGTCGAAACCCCCAAGGGCTGCCACTGGAACTGACCGGGCCGCAGCCGGTATACGTGTTTGACTCGAAGGTTCACGCACACGCTTTGGAAAGAGCCATGAAGAACTCGCAAGCACAGATCGCCAAGTCTTCGGTAGCCATCCTCGCTCTCGCCCTCGCATCAACCCTTGCTGGGTGCAACAACGCCGGTCAGGGGGCGTTCTCAGGTGCGGCACTCGGCGCGGCGGGTGGTGCCATCATCGGCAGCCTCACCGGTAGTGCAGGTGCCGGTGCCGCCATCGGTGCCGTCGCGGGCGGTATCGGCGGTGGTGTCATCGGCGACCAGAACCAACGCCGCGAACGCGAGCGTTGGAATGGGAATGGCTACTACGGTGGAGGTGGAGGGGGCGGTGGTTATGGCGGCGGCTACAGCAGCTACGGTGGCGGCGGCGGATACTGCGACCGTTAAGCCTTCCACGCTCAGCCTCTGACGCCATGCTGTACCAGCGGTCACGCTCAGGCCGCGTCGCCGTCTTCGTTATCCTCACCCTCAAACTCGCCGTTCGATCCTGGCGGCGGCCGACGCGCCGCGGCGGGTTCCTGGGCGGCCATTCGCGCACACTCACCGAGCTTCTGATGCAGCTTCTCATGGTCGGGGTGCGCGGCGAGATGTTCGACCAGAGACTCAACATGCTGAAAGAGACTCGGCTTCACCGTTGCTGAAATAATGGCCGCATCACCCAGAGCCTCATTCGCCGTGATGAACCACTTCGGATCAGGAAGTGCGGGCGGTGGTGCGGTCGTAGTTCCGGTTTGGCTCGTTTCTGGTAATGCGGCAGGCTTTCGCAGTGATTTTTTGGACTTACCGATCACAGGCTCAGCATGGACAACCGGCGCGGGCACCTTCGTGCGAACAGTGACGGGGCCGACCGCCACGATCGGCCATCGCCCGTCGAGCGAAGTAGGTTCGCGAACCACCACAATCGCCGGAACTTCCAGCAAATCAGCGGCTTCGCGCAGGGCACGTCCATCAACACCGACCCGCGGTGGGGCAACGAGGTAGCAGCCGGGCACCAACGCAGGGCCTGATGGTATCTCGCCATTGACCAGGAAGACCGCGCCACCCATAGCCGCTTCGAGCGCCATGTCGCGCTTCTGCCTGCGTGCTTCTTGAAGGGGCAGCACTATCCGGGCAAGTCGGTCATAGTCGTTGATCGCGTAGGCGCGCCGCAAGGCCTCGCCCGCGAGGCGTTCGCACTCGAAGTACCTGCGATCGACCAAAGCCTTGCCGGCCTGTTCCATGAGCGCATCGATGCGGGCTTGTTGCTGAGCGTTCGAACTCGCCAAACGGTCCTCTCTATCATGGAGGTGGGGGGGTTGGGGACAGGAGACGGCGGACGGAGGACGGGGGAGGGCGTCAACAGATTAGCGGATTGCCGAAATCCGGTCAGCCAGAACAAGCACCAAGTCCCGCCAGTGATCGGTCTGGTCAGGAAGTTCGTACGCCAACGCATCGGCAAGACCCGACCAATCCTGCGCCTGCAACGCCCGCTTCACCTCGTTCAGTCTGGCCGAAAGCGAGGCGATCGAGTCCGCCAGCGGGCGCGGCGGTTCTCCGATCGGCGTTTGTTCATCAAGCCCGATCAGGCGTATGCCATTGGTCACGACCTGATGGATCTGCGTCCACGCCGCCAGCGCGGCCGAGAGCTGGGGCATGGCCTGATCCAGCTTTCCGGTCTGAATCGAGTGCGCCGCGGCGAGGTGACTCTCACGCGAAGCCGCCAGTTCATCGGCTGCCTGTCGGAGCGACGAGGCCACAAGCTGGCAGGGGTCCGCCGAAGCGCATCGAAGCTCCGCACCCGGTTCCTCAGCATCCGTCGGCGAAGCCAGCAGGGCATCGGGCAGCAACTGGCCATCTCGAAAGACCTCGATCACCACGCGCCCCGACCGCTCGGCCGATTCACGCACCGCGGCAAGGGCCGCCGCGAGTGTGGGTGTGGCGATCGGAATGGGATGATCGTCAAGAAAGACTCGCATGTCAGCATTGGCTCCGAGCACGGCCAGGGTCGGGAAGGTGATTCAACGGGCCATCCCCGCGTGCGCGGCCGATGGGCTGGGCTTGGGCTCGATCTGCGCTGTTGCGGCCGCGCGTGCCGTGCGCCGCTTGTGCTTGTAAATCAGGCGAATATTACGAAGATAAATCACGATCCCCGAAGCCTGTCCGAGGATGCCGATCGGATCCTGCCGCCACACGAAGTAGCTGAACAGCGTGATAGCCCCGAACAGACTGAACCACCAGAAACTCTCGGTGATGATGCTCTGCCGCTTGCGCTCGCTCACGATCCATTGCAGGATCATGCGTCCGGAAAATGCAAGTTGCCCGAGCAGGCCGATACCAACCCAGACGATGCTCGTCCATGACGTGATGTTGAGTGTGCGGAAGACGATGTTGCGGTCGATGTTGAGTGTCTGCTGAATGACGGGGCTTCCGAGCAAAGCCTCGGCCTCGACCCGCGACATCTCGCGTGGCGGCGGTGTGACGCCCGCATCGGTCCCGTTCTTCATCCACAGCCGAAAGATGTATTCGGATGTCGGCGCGGGCCTGTAGGCCTCCAGCGCGCCGCGCGAGTTGCCGATGCGCACCGTCTGAGTCAGCGCACCCGGATTGGTCGGAAACGATGGCCGCCCCGCCGGGCCAAACGCAATCCAAAGCCCCAGCGCAAGCACCAGCACCATCAGTGCCGCCGGTTCCCACTTCACTTTCTTCTTCGCGCCCGCCCCTTTCATGATCGCGCCTCGACAGGCTGTGATGTCGTTGTACGAACAACAACCGGCGAGGGACTCGACATCGAAACGTTCGGCTGTGGCGCAACCATGATCTCTGCGTGATCGACCGGGCGGCGGCGGTTACGCATGTACCGCACGGCAAACAGGTCGATCAACCCCGGAACTGCCCGCTTGGTGATGCCCATGCCATACTTTGTCTCTCCCGCCACCCGCGCCCGGTGATGGACATCCATCTCAACAACCTTGAACCCCAGGTGCCGCGCGGTGACCGGGATAAATCGGTGCATCCCCTTGAGTTGAAGCGGGAGTTGCACGGCAATCTCGCGCTTCATCACCCGAAGCGAGCACCCCGTATCGCGAATGCTGTCGCCGAGCAGCCACAGCCGAAACTTACGACCAACCAGCGAGCCGACGCGCCTCACCGCGCTGTCCTTGCGTGCGTGCGAACGATCGCCCTGCACCATGTCGCTGCCCGTATCGGTCAGCAGCCCGATCATCCCCGGCAGATCCGCCGGATCATTCTGAAGGTCCGCATCAAGCGTTGCGATCAGCCGACCGCGTGATTCGGCAAAGCCCGCATAGAACGCCGCGGATTGTCCGTTGCCCTTGCCCGGCGGCGTGCGCATCATCGCGATGCACCGCACCCACGGACGGACCTTCATCAACTCAACCAGCTTGGTCCGTGTCGTATCGGTCGAACCATCATCAACGATGATGATCTCGTGCGTGATACCCATCGGATGAATCGCCCGGTCGATCTGTTCAACCAGTTCGACGATGTTGCCTTCCTCGTTGTGCGCAGGCGCGAGAACGGTCAGATCAACCGCATCCATACGTTTGGAGGGGGTCGCGGCAGAATGCTGGAGAGGTTGAACCATGAACGGAAATAGTAGGGGATATCACCTCCGGCGGCACGCAGCCCTCATCAGGTCTTGAGCAGGTTCCATGAGGGAGCGATAACCTCTATGGTCGGCATATGTACGCTCGGCATTTCTGTCCATCGCATCGCCGCCAACCTACAGTTGTCCAATGCATACCCACGGAGTCAAAGTCAACGCAGGCACGGCCACCAACACCATAAAATACGTCTGTGAAGACCCGGTGGCCGTCACCGGCACAGATCAAAGCGAGCACATCGTCGATGGATCGAGCGGCCACAATCTGCTGGAACTCGCGCTGGGCTCGAACATCAATATCGAGCACGCCTGCGGCGGTGTGTGCGCCTGTTCAACCTGCCACGTCTACATCGAAGAGGGCATGGAACTGCTCAGCGAATCGACCGAGGCCGAGGATGATCGCGTTGAAGAGGCCCCCGACATCCGCCGCAACAGCCGGCTGGCCTGCCAGTGCGAACTGCTGAAGGCCGGGCGCGTCGTCGTGCGCGTTCCATCGTGGAATCGGAACGCGGTGAAGGAAATTCCGCACTGATCGCGTCGCAACCGTTTCATGTCGCGCCTGTGGACCTTCCGCACGAATAGTGATTTCCAATGGGCTCATCAAAGACTTTCGGCTGGCTCGAGGTCGATCGCATTGCCGAAGAACTCGCCGATGCGCACCCCGATCTCGATCCGTTGACCGTGCGGTTCATCGAACTGCGCCGCATGGTCGCCGCGCTCCCGGGATTTGTCGAAGAGGCCGGACATCCGGTCAACGAGCGGATTCTTGAGGCCATCCAATCTTCATGGCGCGGCGAACGAATGGATCGCGACGAAGATTAGCGAGTCTCACCGAGTGGCCAGCACGGTCAGCACCAGCACATCATACATCGCGTGCGCGCCGACCACGATGCCGAATCCTCGCAGCAAGTACACCGTGCCGAAATACACACCGCTCAGCAGATAGAACAGAATCCGTGTCCAATCGGTGAGCGGTGGCTGGTGATACACCGCAAACGCCACCGCCGAGAGCACCACCGCGCCAATCCCCGCCCATCGGCGTGGCAGGCCGATCAGATCCGCAAGAATGAAGTGCAGCAGCGCAAGCCCGATGAGGCGGAAGAGCATCTCTTCATAGAGCCCCGCCCCAACCGAAAGGGTCAGTCTCGCAAACAGCGAGAGTCGGCTCAACTGGTCAACCCCCGGCCCAGCGCCACCACCATTCCCGGTGCCACCCTGGGCCAACAACTCCATCAGCCCTCGTGCCGCGTCGGCCGTGTGCCCAGCAGTGGGGGAGGTCGCACTCCGAGCATGTTCGATCGCCGCGGCCATCACCAGCAGTGGCATCGTCCACGCGACCGATTCAGCGAGCATCCCGAGCAGAGTGCGCAGATCCAGCACCCACCGATCGCGCGACATGATGTGCCAGACCATCAGCACCGTGGCCATGGCAAACCCAGGCGCCAGATAGCCGGCGATGCCCATGATCCCGAAGAAATCGTCCATCACCCGCCGCGCTTCAACCGTGCGCTGAATACCCGCGCCCGAGTCGGTCAAAAACAGAATCGACCCGACTTCATACGCGATGAGCAGTGGGAGCAAAAAAGCCAGCACATGCAACGGACGCATCGAACGCGTGAAATAGCCGCCCGATCCGGATAGATCGGCGCGGTCGCTGGCGACGGGCGTTTCTGAACTTGTGCGGATACGTGGCCGGGGCATGGTGCGTTCGACACAGAAGCGGGGATCAAGGGCAAAGTGAAGGGTGGACTGAAGCGATAGGGTAACGACTTCGGGGCACGAAGTTGATGTCACCAAAAGCCATCACCAAAAGCAAAGCCCGTCGGTGTTGCCGACGGGCGATCAAAAACTCCGCTTCATCAATATGACGAACGACCAGGCACGCTCAGGCCTTCGCGGCCGACTTGCTCTTCAGTCGCTTGAACAAGCGGCTCTTCCGACGCGCGGCCTGATTCTTGTGAATCACACCCTTCGCCGCGGTTCGGTCGATCACCTTGCTCGCCTTGTTGAGCGATTCAACGGCCTCGGCCGGTGTGCCGTGAGCAACCTTCTCAAGGAACTCACGGATCACGCCGCGCATGGCGCGTAGGCGCCAGCGATTGCGGGCGTTGTTCTTGATGTTCTGACGGATCCGCTTCTTTGCCGAAAGTGAGTGGGCCATGGGAGGGGAAGTATCGCGGCCTCGCGCCCAAAATCAAGTTGGATATCCAAGAACAGTACGAACAGACCCCGGTTTGCCTCGTAACGCTTGCCAGAGGGCGGCATCAGGCTTAGGCTTGAGCGTTCTGCGGGCGTAGCTCAATTGGATAGAGCACCTGACTACGGATCAGGAGGTTTCAGGTTCGACTCCTGACGCCCGTATTTCTGCCCCGGCTTCAAGCCGAAGCTTGAGTCGGGCCGGGCCCTGTGTCGGGGCGGACCTTGAGTCGGTTTGCTTGGGCCTCCCTTGCACAGTCTCCAACCGCCTTTCTCTGCTATTTTTTCACACCTCTGCCCCTGGAGAGTGCTTGGCCGATTGGCAAGCCCGTCTTTTCGATACGATCGGCCTGATAGGACAGACCTGGTTCGAGCGAGCAAGACTCCCATAACCAAACATGAGGCTCGGCTTCCCTTCAGACCACCCACAGACTCAACCGATAGACGACTACTCGGTATGATGGTCGATACCCTTGGAGAGGGACTTCTAGCGGATCGTTGATTTTCTTTCAGGCCATCTTTCAGCCCATGAAGCACGCGCCCGTCATCCTTGTCTTTTTGGCATTGCTCTCGCAGTTGGTTCTTGGCGTGCTGCCGGGCCGCCGCGGCGTGGTTTGCATCAGCACATCTTCGGATGTTCCTCAGGCGGTTCCTGCTCACTCCAATCAGCCATCCTGCTGTCGGCATGGCCACGCCGAACACGAGCATGATGGCGATGAGCCGCGTCATCCTCTCAGTCATAGCGGGTGCATGCACGTCCACATCGAGTCGGATGCCGTCCGCACCGAAACCCGACGCACTACCACCGACGAGGCCTCGTGCTCGTTGTTCACCCGGATTCTCACGATCGAGTGCTTTACGAAGCCCTTCGATTCTCGGTGCATCGCAACGCGCGGTTGGCCGCAGATCGGTCATGGTCCGCCCATGATCGGCCTCGCCACCACGCGATTGTTGATCTGAATACACCAGACTGGTTGTGTACACCTCTCCGCGCTTGCCGCCCGGAAGCGTTGTGTACTTGACCATCCGATCGCCTCTTGATCGTGAAAGCACGCTGGTGCATGGCCCAATCGCCGCGCCAGCTCCCGACCATTCTGGAGCTATGAAGTGCGTTCAATCCGCATCATGTTCGCGTTGAGTCTCGGCGGCGCAACCGCCCTAGTTGGTGCCGGGTGCCAGAGCTATTCACCCAAGCCGCTGGATCTCGCGGCCCATCGTGAAGCCTGGACCATCCGAGATCCCGCATCACCCACTGTCAGAGATTTCTCACAACGATTGCTGACCTCCGCAGGCGACGATCACACCACGTTTGATCCCTCCGATGGGCTCGCCCTTGCCGAGGCCGAAGCCATCACCCTCGTCTTCAACCCCGAGCTTCGCCTCGCGCGGCTTCGAGCCGGAGTTGCCGCCGCCGCGGCACAGACCGCCGGACTCTGGCAAGACCCCGTGCTCGGAACCGACCTCACCCGCATAATCCAGAGTTCGCAACATCCCTGGAAAGTCTTCTCCACCCTCTCGCTCACCATTCCCATCTCGGGTCGTCTGGAGATCGAGAAAGCACGCGGCGGCGCGCAGCACGCGGCGCAGATTCTCAAGGTCCATCAAGCCGAGTGGGATACAAGAGTTCAGTTGCGCGAGGCATGGGCACGCTGGAGTGCCATCGCCCAGCAGTCCAGCGCAACCGTCGAGTTCCTTTCACGATTCGAGCAGGTTGTCGCCATCGTCAACCGGCTTGAAAGTGCGGGAGAGATGCCGCGTGTTGAGGCTCGACTCTTTCGCATTGAGATCGCCAAAGGGCGTGCCGCGCTTGCCTTGCTCAATGCCGAGATTCTGCAATCCCAAGCGGGCATCCGTCGTCTGATGGGGCTTCCGCCAGCGGCCCCCTTGACGCTCGTTCCAGGCCCGCTGGTCACGCGGGTTCCGGCCCCGCTTGATCAACTACGCGACGAGTTGGATGCCCGCAATCCTGCCCTTGCCGTGGTGAAATCCGAGTATCAGGTCTCCGAACATGAGCTCGAACTGCAAGTCCGCAAGCAGTATCCCGATCTCACCGTCGGTCCAGGATACGGACGCGAAGACGGGCAGGATCAGTTCCTGCTCAACCTCGCCCTGCCGATACCGATCCTCAACCGCAACCAGCAGGGAATCGCCACCGCGATTGCCGAGCGTGAGGTCGCTCGCGGCAGCTTTGAATCAACCTACGAGCAACTGCTCGGCGACCTCGAACTCGCGGTACTCACCCTCCAGTCCGCCATCGCACAGCGAACCTCACTCGAAGTGGACATCGTTCCACTCGTTGACCAACAGGATGCCGAATCACGCCGCGTCGCCGAACTCGGTGAAGTAAACACCCTTCTACTGCTCGAAACGCTCAAGGGGCAGCAGTATGCGAAGCAAAGCCTCATCGCCGCTCGACTCGCCGAATCACTTGCCTCCATTCGGATCGATGCCCTCATCGGTCCTTATTCAGAACAACCGCCGCTCACTCCGACGAACCAAGGAGAGAACCGTTGAACCCGAATAGACCAACCCTCTTCCATCTCGCGATGGTCGCCCTCACCTGTCTCTTGTTCGCCGCGTGCAACAAGAAAGATGATGGCACGCAGACCGCGGGCGATACCCACGCAGGTGGCGAATCACCCGCTGCTGCCGCCGCGCCAACGAATCGGGTCGATATCCCCGCCTCGGTTCGCAAGAATCTTGGCCTCACCTTCGCGAAGGTCGAAGCCCGCAACGTTGCACGCACGGTTCGAGTTCCGGGTCGCTTCGAGCTTCTGCCCACCGCACGCCGCGAGTACCGATCAGCACTCGGTGGTCGAGTCGAGCTTCTCGTCGATCAGTACCAGACCGTCGCTGTTGGCACGCCTCTGTTCCGCTTGAACTCCACACGATGGCACGAACTCCAGAACCAACTCAACGCGGCGGAGTCTTCGCTAGAGCAGGCCACCGCCAGGCTTGAATCCATGGAACCCATGCGAGCTGCGCACCGTCGCCATGAAGAGAGTCTGGCGGCGAAAATCCAGCTTTGGACATCACGTCTTGCACAGCTTGATGTTCTGAAACGCGAGGGCGGCGGCAGCGGGCGCGAACTTGCCGAGGTTGAGGGTACACTCAACGCAACCCAGGCCGAACTGGCCGAAACGATGGAGAAGGATGCTGAGCTTGCTTCGCGTGTACGCGAACTGAGTGCCGAAGTCAAAAGTGCTCGGGCCACCATCGACTTGTTGCTCGATACCGCATCGTCGGTTTCGGGAGTGAGCGTCGCCGATCTTCAGAGCGAGATGAAGATCGATGGCAAATCCAAGCCACGATGGCGCACGATGTCGGAGCTCGAGATTCGCGCTGCAGCGCCCGGTGTTGTTGAGAAGTTCAATGTCACAAACGGCGGCATGGTCGATGTGGGTGGTCTCACCTTGTCCACCGTGCAGCCCGAGCGAATCCGCTTCAACGCGCAAGCTCTCCAGGCCGATCTCGGCAGTCTGAAGGCGGGGCTGCCTGCGCGAATCGTTCCTTCCGCTGGCCAGTCAATCAGTATTCAAGATCAGATGACCGGCGACCTTGTGCTTGGGCTGGGTGCTGATCCGGATGCACGCACGATCGAACTTCTTGTCACCCCCGGTGCGCTTCGGCCGTGGGCTCGTGAAGGGGTCTCCGCCTATCTCGAAGTCACGCTCGATGGTGGTCAGGAAGAACTCGCCATCCCGCTCTCATGTGTGACGCGCGATGGCACACGTCCCATCATCTTCAGGCGCGACCCCGCCGACCCCGACAAGGTCATCCGCATGGAGGCCGACCTCGGCATCTCCGATGGACGCTGGGTCGTGGTGGCCAGCGGTGTCAGGCAGGGCGATGAGATCGTGCTCGACGGTGTCTATCAGTTGATGCTCGCCACGGCGGGCAACGTGTCCAAGGGTGGCCACTTCCACTCCGATGGCACTTTCCATGAAGAGGGGCATTAAGGTATGCTCGCCAAGCTGATCGAGTTTTCACTTAAGAATTCCACACTGGTTATCATGGCGTCAGGCCTGCTCCTGCTTTTCGCCGGGCTCAAGGTCAAGGATATGCCCGTCGATGTCTTTCCCGAGCTCAACGCGCCCACCGTCGTCATCATGACCGAGGCCGGTGGTCTTGCCGCCGACGAGGTCGAACTCAACGTCACGTTTCCAATCGAGACCTCGGTTAACGGATTGCCGGGCACGCGCCGCGTACGCTCGGCGAGCGCGACTTCGCTCTCGATTGTCTGGGTCGAGTTCGACTGGGGCACCAACCTCTATCTCGCACGCCAGCTCGTCTCCGAGCGGCTCAGTTCCGTTCGCGAGTCGCTGCCCCCCAATGCCCACGCGGAAATCACGCCCGTGACCAGTATCACCGGCGAGATCATGCTGATGGCCCTATCCTCGCCCGATGGCTCGGTAAGCCCTCTCGAACTGCGCTCGTTCGCGGAGTTTGACCTGCGAAACAAGGTGCTCTCGGTGCCGGGTGTGGCGCAGGTGGTCGCCATCGGCGGCGAGCTGCCGCAGTACCAGATCAACGTGAGGCAGGATCTACTGGCGCTCTACCGACTCACCATCAGCGATGTGGTCGAGGCCGCGAAGGGTGCGCACAGCACCGCGAGCGCAGGATACGTGCCGGATGTTGAAAGCCTTGAGCTGCCCATCCGGCAGATTGCCCGCGTGCAGAGCGTTGATGACATAAGAAGCACGCTTATCAAGTATCAGAACGGCGCGCCGGTGACGATCGGGCAGGTTGCCGATGTTCAACTTGGTGCCTCGCCCAAGCGCGGCACCGCCGCCGACCGTGGCCTGCCCGCGGTCGTCGTGAGTGTTCAGAAGTCGCCCGGAACCAACACGCTCGCGCTCACCGAGCAGATCGACAAGGTGCTCGATCAGGTCGAAGGAACCATGCCCAAGGGCATGATGCTGAACCGTGATCCCTTCCGCGCCTCACGTTTCATCAACCGCTCAATACATAATGTAGTCAAGGTTCTTATAGAAGCCACGGTCATCGTCGCCGTCATCCTGATCCTCTTCCTTCTCAACGCCCGCGCCACGGTCATCACGCTGACCGCTCTCCCCCTCTCGCTCGCCGTCGCGCTTCTGGCCCTCTGGGCATGGGGATTGTCAATCAACGTCATGACCCTCGGAGGTCTGGCCGTCGCCATCGGCGAACTCGTTGATGATGCCATCATCGATGTTGAGAATGTGCTCCGGCGACTCAAGGAGAATGCGGTTCTTCCAGACACTGAACGCAAGCCGTTCGTCGAAGTCATCTACATCGCCAGCAACGAGATCCGTTCCTCGGTCGTCTTCGCCACGATCATCATCTGCATGGTCTTTGTCCCGCTGCTATTTCTCAGCGGTATCGAGGGCCGCTTTTTCCGTCCGCTCGGCATCGCCTACATCGTCTCAATCATGGCCTCTCTCGTCGTCGCTCTAACGGTCACGCCCGCAATGTGCCGCATCATGTTCAACCGCATGAAGCCCAAGCCCGCAAACCACGATCACGATGGTGCGCTCGTGCGTTGGCTCAAGCGTCGATACCTGCCCGCGCTCCAGGGCTCGATCCGTCATCGCGGCCTCGTGCTCTCGTGTGCGGCCGCCGCAACCATCCTTTCACTTCTTCTCGCCCGAACCTTCGGCACTTCCTTCCTCCCCGCATTCAAAGAGGGCACCTTCACCGTCTTCCTCCTCGCTCCTCCGGGCACTTCGCTCTTGGAAAGCAACCGGCTGGCCGTGGGCATTGAGCGGCAGCTCACCGAAATACAAGGTGTCTCAAGCGTCACTCGCCGCACCGGCCGTGCCGAGCGTGATGAGCATGCCGAGCCGGTCAGCAGCTCCGAGATCGAAGTGACCATGCTGCCAAACGCTGTGCAGAACGATGTGCGCCGCGAGATCGACACCATCATCTCCAGGATCCCCGGCATCACCACCATGGTCGGTCAGCCCATCGAGCACCGACTCAGCCACGTCCTCTCGGGCACACCCGCGGCCATTGCCATCAACGTCTATGGCGATGATCTCGACACGCTCCGCTCGCTTGCGAAGCGGATTGAGACCGAGTTGAAGGAGACTCCCGGCACCCGCGATGTCGCGGCCAACCGCGAGGTCATGATCACCTCGCTCCCGATTCGTTATCGCGCTCAGGATCTCGCCGCGGCGGGCCTCTCGCCCGGCGCGGCCGCCATGCAGGTGCAGCAGGCACTTTATGGAGAACGAGTCGCCGAAGTGAATCAGGGTGTGCGACGGTACGAGATGATTGTGCGTCTGGCCGAAAGTGAGCGTCGGCGCATTGATCAGGTCATGGATCTGCAGCTCCGCGGCGTGGGCGGCGCAGTGATTCGACTTCGTCAAGTTGCGGATATCGGCCCCGAGCGCACCAGCAACCTTATTGCCCGCGAGAACGCGCAGCGTAAGGCCGTGGTCTCGACCAATGTCGCCGAGGGCTACAACCTGGGCGATCTTGTCGCCAGGGTGCGCACCCGTGTCGATCCGATTGTTCGTAGCGCGGGCTACACCGTTCACTACGGCGGACAGTTTGAGGCGCAGCAGTCGGCGAGCCGCACCATCTACCTCATGGGCACGGGTGTTATTGTTGTGATGTTCCTGCTTCTGCAGCTCTCGACGGGCAAGTCGCGCACGGCCATACTGGTCATGCTCAACCTGCCGCTTGCCTTGATCGGCGGAATCGCCGCGATCTACCTCACCGGGTCGCCGGGTCTCTTCTCCAACACCTTCGCCCTCTTCGGGCTGGGTTCCGACCGCTATGTCGCGCCCGTCATCTCCATCGCCAGCATGGTTGGGTTCGTCACACTCTTCGGCATCGCGGTGCGCAACGGCATCCTGCTCGTCAACCACTACGACCATCTTCAGACACGCGAAGGCAAGACCGTTGGCGAGTCGATCGTTCTGGGTTCGATCGAGCGGCTCGTGCCAATCCTTATGACCGCGCTAACGGCCGCGCTCGGGCTTATTCCGTTGGCCATGTCGGGTGGCAAGCCCGGCAGTGAGCTGCTCGCACCGCTTGCGGTGGTTGTTCTTGGTGGACTCATCTCTTCCACATTTCTCAACTTGTTTATCGTGCCCGCAGGATACTCGCTCGCGTTCGGGGTGAATCCCGAACGTGCGATCGAGCCTCGCGGCCTGTTCGATCGATTATCAACCGTGTTCTCTGGCCGCGTCAAGAAGCCACTTTCTTCTAAGGAGTCTGACCGATGATTCGCAGCATGATGATGTTCGCCTGTGTATTGGGTGTTGGGTCGATTGCTTCGGTTGGTGGGTGCGACAAGAAGCCAGATGCGATTGCGCCGGTGAAGCCTTCGGGCGCAGCAAACACATCAACACCCGCCGTCAAACAGCCTGCGATCAAGGCCGATGACCACGCGCACGCACCGGGCGAGAAACACGACGGTCACGATCACTCAGATGGCGACAAGCACGATGATCACGGGCCGACGGTTGAACTCGGTTCAAGCACGATCGGGTCATTTCAGGTCAAAGCCTCGCGCGATGGGGAGATCAAGGCTGGTGGTGAGTTGCCGGTCGATCTGTGGCTGACACCGAGCGCGGGTGCGAAGGTCGGTGCTGTTCGTGCGTGGATCGGGACCCAAGATGCCAAGGGATCAATGAAGGCCAAGATGGACCTTGAGAAGGACAACTATCACAACCACGTTGAAGTGCCGAACCCACTGCCCGCCGGCGCGATGCTCTGGGTTGAGATCGAGGACGAAAAAGGTGTCAAGACAACCGGTTCATTCGCCCTGAAAAGCTGAACGTCCCGGTATCCCGGCTCTCCGAGCCGGGAACACCCTACCGAACCATGCTTTCCGTCATCACGCTCAGGCCGGGTCGCACAACGACCCGGCCTTTTTCCATGCCAGGTTCAGATGGTGTGAACCCGCCCTCTTCCGCCACGACGTACATCGGGCGCTGTTGCACGTTCTTGAAGATGTAACCGACATATGTCGCAAGCATTCCCAGCATGAACAACTGCACGCCGCCGAGGAAGAGGATGACGCACGCCAGAAATGCGAAGCCGCGCGGCACGCCGAGCGAAGGCGAGTTGAAGAAGATGCGCTCGACAATAACAAACAACGTGAGCAGGATCGAGAGCGCGATCACGCCCGACCCAACCCACGTACTCACGCGCAGAGGAACCATCGAGAACGAGCAGATCCCGTCGTAGGCAAGCCGCACGAGTTTGAAAAAGCCATAACCCGTCTTGCCAGCGTGCCGCGGATCGCGGTCGAAGAGCAACGGTTCCTGCTTGAAACCGGCCCAAGGAACCAGGCCGCGAACGTAACGCGGATTCTCGCGGCATGATTTCACAACTTCGATCACGCGCCGATCCATCAGACGGAAGTTGCCGGTATCGAGCGGGATATCGATCTCGCTGATCCGTCCGAGCACGCGATAGAAGAAGAAGATGGCAATCTTCTTGGCGATCGGATCGCCGCGACGCTTGCGCCTTTGCGCGTAGACCACGTGTACACCCTCGCGCCACCGCGCGACCATCGGCCCGATCAGCTCGGGCGGGTCTTGCAGATCGGCATCGATGAGGACCGCGGCGTCGCCGGTAGCCTTATCGAGGCCCGCGGCGACCGCGATCTCATGCCCGAAGTTGCGAGAGAAGGAGATGAACTTGACAGACGCGTCGGCCGCGGCGAGCTCACGAAGCACCCCGAGGGTGTTATCGCGCGAACCGTCGTTGACGTAGATGAACTCATGCTCTTCACACACACCAGCGATGGTCTCAGTAAGGCGCGTGTGCAGCACGGGGAGGTTGTGCTCTTCATTCCAACAGGGGATGATGACGGATAGTTTCATAGTCGTGAGGATGCCCGCCGTATCAGTCTACAGGGGAATGTTCAACGAAAGCAGCGCCTTCTCGGACCGAACGACTTGGCTCAACGCGAGTCTTCAACGGGCTTGCTTCGTCCACCACGATCCGTTTACCAAGTGTTACCCAGCAAGGATTGTAAACTCTGGACGATCCAGCAAGATCAACGTTTGCAGGTTGAACCCGAAGATGCAGCGTTCGATCGACATTGGATGGTAAGAGATCAACAACGATCATAAACCAGCCGCGTCCGGCGCGAACACTCTTGCGGCTCAATGTCAGGGTGGAAACCGGTTGATCGTTGTCGATATGGACCGAGAACTCGGTCGGCAATGCGTCGGGCCGATGAATCAGGTCGTGCTCGGTCACCACCACTCGAAACACCAGATGTGCGTGGTCGGGTGAGGCCGGGATGCTGGTGGACATGTGTGAGCGCCGTCCACCCTCGGCATCAGGGTGCATCCAGACCGCGTTCCGTGGCAGACTTGAGTCACGCCACGACCAGACCGTGATCGCATCATTCACCGGCGAACCCTCGCGCCAGACCCAACCCGTGAGGTCACTTGACCCCGCCACCGGCGCGCTGCTGTCGAGCCTGAATATCGAAGTCATGTCGCGGTGTAGCGCGCCTGTCTCCAACAGGTTTGTGACTGCCGTTGGTCGAATCTCGAGCTCCGATCCGTCTTCTTGTTGAAACGTGATTTCGCGGATCACCCGGACTTCGCCAGCGGCATCAACGGTGAATGGGATGATGCTCTTCCACGGTACGACAGCGTTCCCATCGATCCATTGCTTGAACCGTGTAGAAGGAATGGCGTGCATCGCGATGTGTGCGGTGTCAGGCGTTGCTTGACGAATCTCCGGTGCCATCCACGGATTCCGACTGCCGACGTACACATCGCTTCTGCGAAGCGCGCGCCGCACGGGTGGACCGGATGACCAAAAAGTTTCAAACACGCCCGGCCTGAGCAGGTCAAAGTTTGCCTTGCCCGTTCGTGTTGCGCGAGCCTGAATGCTGAGCGGAATGAAGAGGGTGTCGGGTGGTGGTTTCGGCACGAGCTTTGTCAGTTGCCGCACAAGGCGACTGTCAAGCTCGGCGGCGCGCTGATAGGCTCGTTGCACCCCGAGCATGCAGACCGCGCCCGCAATCAGGAGCGCGGCGAAACTTGCTGCACCGACTGCTCGTGTGGCACCGACCTGCCAAGCTGGCCGAGTGATGTGGTGAGTCGCCTTCAAAAATGCGGCGAAGACAACGAAAGCCCCCAGAAGCGGGACATACATCATTCTTGCGACCAGAATTTGACCGCTCACGACCGCCACGGGCAGTATCGAGAGAAGCGAAACAGCGAGCCCGAACAATGCCAACCAGATCAAGCGGCATGAAGTTATGTCGCTGTCACGGTCGATCGTCGGGTCGGCATGCGTTGACTGCATGCACCCCAATGACCATGCCGCGGCGGTAAGTGCGAGCACGATGAGCCAAACCCAACTGATGGATGTGGAGATCATCCGGGTGCCGATGATCCAGGCTCCGGCGATCAGGTCGCGAAAGCCCTCACCGAACAGAAGATTGCTCGTCATGCCCCAGACATGCTCGGCGCGCTGGAAGGCCTGATCCGATCGAATCATCGAGCTCACGCTGCCGCGATCGCCCGAATCTGCCGTGAGCACCATCGCGGCGGCGAAGATGACCTGTGTCATTCCGAGAATGAACGTTGCCCCGAGCGCGCGAAGCAATCGCTGACGAACGGGTTGTTCGCGCGAGCACGTTGCCCAATAGAGGAATGGAAGAGCGGCGATGGCCGCGCCGGGCTGCTCGTAAAAATTGGGGATCGCGAAGGCGATGACCGACATCGGGGCGAGAACCCACCAAGATCGCAGAGATGTCGGCCCGCGTGACCATCGTACGAATGCCAGGCAGAGCCAGAGCAGGAACGCGGTGCCGATGGCGGTGGAGGTGGTGCAGAACCAGAAGACCACTTCGTGATGGACGGGAAAGACCATGAACCCAAGGCTGCACGCCGCCGCGATGCCGGTAGAGTTGGTCGTGGATCGCAACAGTCGGAAGAGGAGCAGGCACACCAGCCCGTGCATCGCGGCGACACCGATGTGGATCGCGCGGTCGTAGTCGTCAAAGTATGTACGCACGCCGTAGAGCATGACCTGATGAACGGGTCGCCAGAACGACGCGTTGCCAACCGACCACGGATCAAACTTTGAGATCGGAGGCGGTTGACCGGTGACGGGATCGCAAAGGTTAAAGGAGTGGTCATCGGTGCTGCGCCCAAGTGCGCCGCCGATGCCGAGCGTTGCGACCAGCCAGAGCGAGATGGCGAAGACCAGCAAAGCCAGTTTCGCGGCGGAACAAGTTCGAGGAGCCCGAGTTTTAGCGGCCGAGATCATGGTAGGGTAGTGTACGTATATCTGAAAAGAGAGTCAACGGTAAGTTTGTAGTATGTTAATATTCTTCAATTGTGGATAATATGTGGATAACCTCGTCTGGACAGATTGGACATCAAGTGCTCGAGCGGTCGCTGCGTTGGTCGTGGATTGGGATCACGGCTTGTTCGAGCGAGCTGGCGAGCGGCGGAAGTTCGTCGCCGACGGAGTCGGGGATGTTTCCGGTGCCGACTTGCTGGGGGATGCGGGCGAGGAGGATGAGGGTGAGGAGGCGGAAGAGGGCGGAGGCGATGAAGACGAGGGCGAAGCCGGAGGAAAGGCCGAGAAGTGCGCCGCCGATCAGCGAGCCGATGAGTGTGGCGGTGAACTGCGCGACGTTGAAGCGCGACATCACGCTGGTGCGCTCGTGTTCAGGGACGGTATCGAAGACGAGCAGGAAGCTCGCCAAGTCGTATGCGCCGAGCAACATGCCGGACACGACCTGAACGAGAATCATGTAGCCGATGGAGGAATCGACAAGCCAGAGGAGTGGAAGAGGGACGAGCGCGAACCCACCGATGCGCAAGAGGGCGCGGGGGCCGTGGATGTGGGCGATGCGTCCCCAGAGCGGAAGAACGGCGGCCTTGGCGAGGATCTGCGAAGCGACCAGCACACCGAAGAGCGTGTAGTTGTTGCTCAGGCCGCGTTCGGTGAGAAAGAAGGGAACGATGAAGGGTGTTGATGTTTGGATCGCAAACTCGACACCGATGCGGTAGCTGAGCAGGCGACCGCCCGCGCCGTGGCGATAGCGGCCGATGAGTTCGCGGAGCGGAACTTCGCGGTTGCCGGGGGGGATCGAGACGCGCTCGGTGTGGCGGTGCAGGTAGAGGGCAGAAAGCAGTCGCGAGAAGCAAGCAACCATGAAGAGTGCCGCGAAGGCGAGCAGCTCGCCGCGATGGCCATCGGCAGATTTGGCACCGGCGAGAATCCAGCCACCGACCAATGTCGCGGCGACGATGACGAGGTTGAGCCAGCGGTTGCGGAGCGAGAAGAAGGATGCACGCACGCGCCTTGGGACGACGATTGAGATGAAGGTTGTCCACGTATTGGCACAGGCCCAGGCCGCGCCCCAGTAAATTGCGGCAAGGATGAAGATGAAGGGCGCGGCAATGCCGCCGATGAGCGCGGCGAGGGCCAAGGGCAGGAAGACGAGTGCCTGGACGACCGCGGTGGTGACGATCCACCGGCGGAGTGAACCGAGCTTGACGACGGCGCGGGGGGAGACGAGTTGAAGGAGCGATCCGCAGACGCGCGGCACGGTATCAAGGAGACCGACGACCGGGGCTGAGAGGCCGAGCGCGGTACCGAAGGCCTGGATGTTGCTCTCACCCAGGCTCCACATGACGCAGTACCAACTCCCATCGCGGGTGCTGAGTCGAAGGTTGCGGCGGATGGGGCTTGAGTCGTGGCCTGGTTCAGTGTTCACTTCGCGGCGACTCCGCGATGGTCAGCGGATCGTGCGGCGACGAAGAGCGCGTCGGCTATTGCGGACTTTGTGGTGATCCAGCGCGATCCTGCGGCGCGAACGAAGCGTTGGTTCACTTCGAGTTCGATGCCAGCGTAGAACTTTGCATTCGTGCGCGTGCGCAGGGTGGTGGTCAGGCCGTCGTCGGTCCCGAGATAGGGCTTGTTGAGGTCGATGGTGAGCGCAGGGAGGCGGAGTTTCAGGAGTGCCTGCAGGGTTCGGGCGATGCGAGATTCGAGCGTGCGTGAGGGATCAAAGAGGAGGCCGATGTCGGTCGTGCGACGCTGGCCACGAAGGACTGGCGTGAAGCTGTGGACCGATAGGTGGAGCACGGGCTTGGCCGATGAGGTGTGGCGAAGAACTTCGGCAGCGATGTGATCACGGTATGGGGTGTAGTACTTCTGGATGATGCGGTCTTGCTCGTCTGCGCCGAGTTTAGAGGTGATGGTTGAGAAGAGTGTTGGGTTGTCGCGCGAACGGTTGAGATCGACAACGAGTCGCGAGACGAGCGCGGCGAGGAGCGGGGCGTGGAGGGTGGTTGCGAGGTGGGTGGCGAGGTCGAGTGCGCCGGGGTCCCACCCGCGGTGAGAATGGAGGAGGCGAGAACGGTTCTTGAAGTGGCGTGAGAGTTTCCGAGGGATGAGGTTGCCACCGTGCTCGCAGGTGAGAAGGAGTGCTGCGGGCGGAGGTGAGAGGTTGGAATGGAGGCGGGGCAAGGGGGATGGTGTGGTGAGAGTCAAGTGGCGGGGAAAGCGCACAGGAGGAAAGGCACATCGGCTGGCAGCCGATGCTAAGGGGTTAGGAACATCTTTCCTTCGGCCAGGCAATCGCAGAGAGCGCGATAGACCGTTGCAACGCGGTTGCGGTCTGGGGTCATGATTGCGCCGCTGCGGGGAAGATCGTGACCGACGATGGCGCGGGTGATGCGGCGTGCGAGCGTGCCGTGGTGAAGGATGAAGTTGATGGGGCTGCGCGCGTCGGAGTCGGAATCGGCGGTCGGGCGTGTGCATCCGACGAGGTGCCGCCAGAGATCGGCCGCGGAACACTCTTTGTCAGAGATGCCGAGGGCGCGAAGATAGGCCGCATCGCGGATGATCGCTGCCTCGCCATCGCGCACGCAGTCGAGGAAGACCGCTCGCAGCGATTCGACGCTCCAGGCCTGCTGGGTGTAAAGCTCGCTCCAGCGCTGCCCGATAATGGCCTGCAAAACGCCGGCGACGGCGGAGCAGATGGCGATATCGGCGGCGGGGCACTCTTGCACATCGATCACGCGGATCTCGATCGCGTTGCGATCAAAGCGTGCGATGGCTCCGCGCGCGTTGGCCCACTCAAAGCGAAGCGTGCCTTCAGGATCGTGCGGTGCCAGATCCTGATACATGGGTGCAAGGATCACCTGCTCGTAATCGGTGCGGCTGTAAACCGGCTCGGGAATGACGCGGCCCGAGACTGAGGGAATCTTTGCAGCGTTGCTCTGATAGACGTTGAGTCGGTTATCCATCAGGCCGGTGAGCCGGCCATCCATCATGGGGCTGCTCGCGGCGATGGCGGGCAGGATGGGCAGGATCAGACGCACCGCGGCGTGGAGCTTGGCGAACTCGGTGTCGTCGGCAAAGGGAAGATTGAGATGGACGGATTGGAGATTGGCCCAGCCGTGGCCGCGACAATCGAAGATGCGGTTGAAGGTCTCGTAGACGGGTGAATAGTCGTGAGGCCAGAGGTGCATCTCGGTGAGTGGGTTCATCCACGGGTGCATGGCCGAGGGCATGAGGCGAGCGCCGAGCGGGCGTAGTGTCTGGTTGATCTGGGCGATGTTGCGAGCAAAGCGGTCGGCCAGCCCGTGAAAGCCGCGCGAGGGTTCGGTTGTTTTGAGTTCGAGAACGTGCAGGGCAAGTTCATTCGACCATGAAATGCCGTGGTCACGATCAACTTCGGTCGGATAAGGCTCGGCGGGATCGGCCGCGACCGCGTGCAAGACCTGATCTGTGGCGGGCATGACGTCGAGCGTCTGGTCGCGCACAATCATGTATTCCAACTCGACTCCAAAAGCCTCGAACAAGTGCAGGGGCACGCGCAATACTCCGTTCAAGTGATCAGAGCGTGTGTGGGTGAGGGGCGCTCGGGGTCGGGCGGATGTCGAAAGCGACAATGAAATGCTCAGGGAGCGCGAGCGGTCTGGCCATAGACGCCGCGTTGCGGGGTTGATGCTGAGACTGGGTTTAACGCATCTTCGCGTTGTTCGAGATGCCCCGGGCCTTTGACGGGAGTCTGGTGGATCAGTTCAAGCCGCCTGAGGAAGGAGCCCATGATGCGGTCGTAGAGACCGTCGTGTTGAATCTTGTCTTCGTATCCGAAATCGATGTTCGGATTGTCGTTGACCTCGATGACGTAGGCCTTGTTGCCGACCTGCTTGACATCGACACCGTAGAGCCCATCGCCAATCAAGTTGGCGGCACGCACTGCGGCGGAGATGACGTTTTTGGGTGCCAGTTCACTGGGCACACACTCGACACGCCCGAAGTTTCGCCCGCCATGACCGTCTGACTGAACGATCTGCCAGTGACCCTTCACCATGTGGTATTTGCAGACAAAGAGCAGCTCGCGATCAAGCACGCCGACGCGCCAATCGAAATCGCTGGGGAGAAACTCCTGCGCGATGATGAGGTCGCTCTTGGCCAGGATGTTCATGGTCTCGCGTTCGAGGGCCGCGGGGTCATCGACACGGATCACGCCGACGCTGAAGCTCGAATCGGGTTGCTTGAGCACGCAGGGAAAGCCGACGTAGAGCGGAATATCTTCGATGTTGTCGCGGTGAACGATGAAGGTGCGCGGGGCGCGAATATCGTGGCTGGAGAGGCTTTCGGCGAGGAAGACCTTGTTCGAGCACTTCACGATCGAGACAGGATCGTCGATCACGACCAGACCTTCGGCGGCAGCGCGGCGCGAGAAGCGGTAGGTGTAGTGGTTGACGGCGGTTGTTTCGCGGATGAAGAGCGCGTCATACTCGGCGAGCTTGCCGTAGTCATCTTTGGTGATGATCTCGGCCGCGATTCCGATGCGCTTGGCCGCTTTGATGAACTTGGGGATGGTTCGGATGGTTGAAGGCTTGTTGGTGGCCGATTCGTTGTAGAGAATGGCAAGGTCGTAGCGAGGTGGGGCTTTCTTGGCCTGCTGTCGTCTGCCCGCGAAATATTCTTCCGCGCCCTGCACGACAAACTCAAGATGCTCGGGTGGAATGTCGTTCGCGGAGATCGGCGTGATGCTCTGGAGTGTCCAAAGCCCCTGCTTGTCGCGTGCGAAGTGCGCACGCAGCAGCGGGGCGGGGAACATGTTGAAGAGCTTGAGGCTCAGGCGGTCGTAGCGTCGGGCAATGTTGCGACCGAAGTAGATGCTGAGGATGAATGCTTCGGTCTGGAGCCGTGCGAGGCTGTGCTGGATGAGCTCCTCAAGATCCTCGGCCGCGAAACGCATCATCGTGAGGCTTTTGAGGTCTTGAATGGTCGTGATGGAGGGAAGGCACTTGTGGCCGCGAGCCTCGGCAAGGAGTGAGACGTAGTAGCCGAGCGACTGGTAGCGGTACGATCGGCAGAGGTTGAAGATTTTGGCGCCGCGCCGCTCGCTGTAACGAACATCGCTGATGTATGAGCGTGCGGAGACAACCTCGACCCCGGGTGTGTTCAGCGGCCAGTTGCTCGGGTTGTTGACGACTACGAGGATGGACATGAGGGTTGGATATGGAAGGGCGCGGGTTCGATCCGGAATCGCCGGCAGTGCAAACGCGCGTGAGGTGGGTGGTGCGTGCTTCAGGGCATGGGTGGGGGCGGAGAATCGATCGGGCTCGGCGGGAATGTGGGGAGTGGCAGGTCGAAAAGTAACGGAGACTGCGCGCCCGCGGCGATCGGTGAAGGAAGCGAGCTGTCGTCACGCTCGATGATGAGCATCTCGGCATCGTGCGTGAGGATGCCGAGCAGAATGGCGCAGACGACACGGTCCATCTCGACGACGTATTGAAGCCCTTGGAACGCAGGGTTGGGGTGCATGGGATCGGCGACGAGGACCGTGCGGTCCTCCTTGTCATAGCCACAGAGGACGACGAAGTGGCCGGTCGGGTCGCCGCGGATGTCGTCATCATCCATCTTCTCGCCGTACTCACGCATGCACTGATAGAGATACGTGGAAGAGAGCCCGGTGAGGATCGGCACGCCGCGTTTCAGGAACGTGCGGATGAGGCGGGAGTTGAGATCCTCAAACTCGACCTCACCACCGGCATCGAGAAACTCGAGGCAGGCATCGAGCGTGATGGAGAGGGGCGTGCCGGCTTTGGCAGCCCGGCGAGCGCGGAGCCGCTCGATCATGTCCTCGCGACTGATGCGGAACCATGTCGGATCAAAGACCTGGAGGTCGTAGGTGAACAGCCGGACGCGGTATCCGCGGCGAAGGGCGTGCAGGCCGAGGTAGACGGCGTATGTCCCTCCGTGATCGAGTCGGCGGACCTGTTCAATGACGCGAGAGAGTTCGATATCATCGGCGTAGTAGCGATAGACCGCGTGCAGGCACGTCGGCCCGCAGGTCGTATCGTCGGGTTGCGGAAGTATGTCGAGTTCAAGTCGATTCTTCATGGACAACGCGCAGTATACAGGAGAAAGGGCACCTCGGCATGAGCGTGCTCTCGCATTTCACACCAGAGCTTTCGACGCACCGCACGTAGAGCTGATGATGTCGATTGCCCGTTCGATCATTGGCCCTGTGACATCAAGATGGCAGACCGCGCGCACACGCTGCGGGGCGGTTGGCAGCAGCAAGACGCCGCGTGCGCGGAGCGATTCGCAGAGTGCGGCGGCCGTTCCCCGCTTGCGATCGATATCGATGAAGACCATGTTTGTCTCGACCGCAAGCGGGATGCTCAGGCCGGGGATCGATGCAAGTCCATCGGCGAACAGGCGTGCGTGGGCGTGGTCATCGATCAGCCGCTCGCGGTGGTGGTCGAGCGCGTGCAGCGCGGCTGCGGCGAGCACCCCGGCCTGTCGCATCGCGCCCCCGAACATCTTGCGGAATCGATGAACGCGCGAGATGGTCTCGATGCTGCCGCAGACCGCGCTGCCCACGGGCGCACCAAGGCCCTTGGAGAAGCAGCAACTCACCGTATCGAAGTGCGCGGCATATTCAGAAGGTGAATGCCCCGTGGCGGCGCAGGCGTTCCAGAGCCGCGCGCCGTCGAGGTGAAGCTTGAGACCGTGTTGGCGTGCCGACTGTGTGACGCGCCGGACCTGTTCGAGCGACCAGACCGAGCCGCCGCCCCGATTGTGCGTGTTTTCAACCACCAGCAGTTTGGAAGTGGGTGAGTGGGCGTTGGCGGGTCGCACCGCGGCATCGACATCGGCGGCATCGAATAGTCCGGCATGGCCATCGAGCGGGCGGATCATGCACCCGGAGAGCGCGGCGGGCGCGCCAGTCTCGTAGTGAATGATGTGGCTGTCTTTGTGCGCGATAACCTCGTCACCCGGTTCGGTGTGAGCGCGTATCGCGGTCTGGTTGGCCATGCTTCCGCTGGGCACAAAGCACGCGGCGGGCTTGCCCATGATTTCCGCAATGCGTTGCTGAAGTCGATTGACCGTTGGGTCGTCACCCAGAACATCGTCGCCCACTTCGGCATTGGCCATGGCGGTTCGCATGGCGGGAGTGGGGCGGGTTACGGTGTCGCTGCGAAGATCGACCATGGTGGATGTTGTGGCAGCGCCATTTAAATGGGTATTGAGCGGCATGGCCAGACTGTATTGCTGTTTGGGGGTTGGTGCATGAACGCGAGGGTGACGGAGTCTGTTCGCCATCTGCGGCATTGACGAATGGTGTGGAACCGGGCTACCGAACCGACTGCTACCTGTTTGCGAAGTTTGGAGAGTTGCTGGTTTGGTGTCCTTGCACCGCAGGCAGAATCTCTACCATTCCGTGAAGTTATCGTGAATGGTTCGTTGATGCGGCTCGGAGATCATTCCAAGCCTATGGAAATTCCTATGCCGAATCTCAAGGGCAGGCCAGTTGCTGCGGTTCGAGAGACCCCGCTGGTCGAGGCCGCCCAAGCCACGCTCGCGGCCGGGCTCATGCGCATTCCACGGTTCGTTGCTGCCGCGGTAGCACGAGGAGGATCGCTGGCTGATCGCGATGAAGCGAGATCGATTCACAAACTCAGGGTGGCGTGTCGGCGCGTTGAATCGGTCTTTGCTGCGTATGCCGATCTGCTGCCCGAGCGTCGTCTCAAGAAGACCCGCAAGTGGCTTCGTGTGGTACGAAGGGCCGCAGGAAAGTCTCGTGATGTGGATGTTGTCGTCGGCAGGCTTCGCCGCGACGCACGCACGCTCGACTCAGACTCTGCGCACGCCGCGCGAGCTCTTGCCAGGCACCTGGTGAAGGGAAAGAAGAAATCAGGCGACGAGCTTGAAGCGATCGCGGCGAAGTATCCCAAGGCTCGTTGGGCAAAGGCTCAGCGTGAACTTGTTGCCGGAATTGACGCGGACCCGGTGATCGAGACCACACTCGGACAGCTTGCTCAGCGCGTCGTTCGCATCACGGCTGATCATGTGCGGGCGATCTCCAGGAATGATCTTGCGCAGATTGACAATGTACACGAGTTGCGGCTGGCGATCAAGCGGCTCAGGTATCAAGTTGAGGTCTTTGCGGAATGCGTCGATCCGGCGGAAGCGCAAGCACTTCGAGAGCATCTCTCTCAGCTCCAGACCTGTCTGGGCGCGGTCAGTGATCTGTCAAAGATCTGTGACGAATGTGGTCAAGGGAACCGGGCGGATGTTCAGGCGCAGGGGTCACTCATCGGCTTGCGCGATCATTACGCGCATGAGTTGAGTGCCGCGCACCGTCACGCGCTTGCCGCATGGAAGGCCCTGGAATCGGGGAAGTTCTTCCCGTTGCTAAGTCAAGCAATGGGTGGCGCGGAATCAGGGCAGACTCATCGCGAACTGGGTATGGATGGAATCGTTGAGCCAAAGCCTACGCGATTTCCAAACCGCCCCGAGACCAGAAAGCACCTCAACGGGTCGGCTTCGCGAACTGGCTCGCACAAACCAGATCGGATCGCTGCGATCGACGTCGGGACCAACAGCATCAGGCTGATCATCGCTGAAGCATCGAACGATGGTTCGTATCGCGTGCTCGATGATGAGAAGGAAATCACCCGTCTCGGACGTGGGCTTCAGTCGTCCGGTCAAATGGACCCCGGGGCCATCACGCACTCAGTTGCGGCGATCTCGAGAATGAAATCGATCGCTGAAGGGTACGGGGTTTCGAGTTTGCGCCTCGTGGCAACTGCTGCGCCGCGACTGGCTTCAAATGCCCATGTTCTGCTGAACGCTGTGCATCAGGCTACGGGTCTGCATCTTGAGGTGATCGATGCCGAGCAGGAGGCCATGCTCGCCTACAACTCGGCTGCAAATGCCTTTGACCTGACATCGCTCCCGGCCATCGTTGTGGATATCGGCGGTGGAAGCACTGAGGCCATCCTGTCGGTCGGAATCAACGTGGCGGGGGGTCGTCCTTCCCAGAGCGTCGGGCCGGGCGTGATCGAGCGCGTGTACACCCTTCCAATAGGTGTCATCGGCCTGACAGAAAGGTTTGGGCTCGCAGAGCGGGTGACAGAGCGCAGGTTCAAAGAACTGCGGACGTATGTCAAGTCGATTGTCCGTGACCATTTCGGCAAGGGCGGTGTCCCGATTGTGCCGCAAATCATGGTCGGAACCGGCGGAACGTTTACCACGCTGGCCGCGATGGCCCGCATGCACGTTCTGGGTGAACGAGCCGACGGATTGCTCAGCAGATCAGTACAAGGCTTCGAGGTCACTCGAGCCGAGACCCGCCACCTGCTGGATTATCTGCGAAAGCTTTCGGCGCGCGAGCGAACGCGAGTTCCCGGACTCCCGGGTGATCGGGCGGACATCATCCTTGCAGGCCTCGTGATCGTGGATGTGCTGCTCAAGACCGTGGGTGCCAACAAGTTCAGAGCGCACGATGGGGGAATTCGGGACGGCATTTTGCTTGAGATGGTACGGTCGGGTGCCGCGGTGAGTGGAAGTGAGACCAAGGGCCAGGCCGACCGACCCGATCCAGTTCGATCGGCCAGAAAGTTTGCATCCGCCTGTGGGTTTGAGCAATCACACGCGTTGCACGTCGCGCAGCTGAGCCTGAACATCTTCGATCACCTCCTGCCCTGCTTCGCAGAGGAACTTCACGCGGCCGATATCGATGCCGCACGAGCGCGGCAGGTTCTGGAGGCCGCGGCCATTCTTCACGATGTCGGTTACCTGATCAACTACAACGCCCACCACAAGCATTCGTACCACCTGATCTCGCACGCGGATCTAGCGGGCTGGACATCGACCGAAGTTCAGGTTATTGCCAACATCGCACGCTACCACCGGCGCGCGAGCCCAAGCCAGAAGCATCGTCCGTTCGCAGCACTCGCGCAGCCGCACCAGCACCTGGTCCGAATACTCGCGGGAATCCTGCGGATCGCCGACGGCCTCGACCGCACCCACATGCAGGTCGTCTCGTCGCTCACGATCAAGCTCAAAGGCAAAGAGGCCTATATGAGCGTGACGGCTCTGGAAGAGCCAAGTGTCGATATGTGGGGTGCGATGCGGAAGGGCGAACTGCTGACCAAAGCGATTGACGTAAACGTTCATATCGAGTGGAAATGTTCAAGCTCGGAAAGCCGTTTGCGGAGTAAGAGATACGCGGCAGCGGTTTGATCGGGTATTATCAGGATACGCAAGGGGCGGTCGGTGCTTGATCATCACCTAGACAGAGTAATTAGTGGGCGCATTTCGTTCTCGTTATCCCCCCTGATATGGGAATGGGTCTGATCATCAACCCCCCTCAAACGGGCGAGAAACACGGGAACTGACCCGTTCGGGAATCGATCGGGGAAGCATCGCGCAAGTGGTTGATTCTAATGGTTTTAAGGCCGAGGTCCGAAAGTGGGTGAAAATGGGAGGTTCTCGGGCGTCCGAAACGAGATTATCTTGCGCAACTTCGGTCAGGATAGCAATTTCAGTGAAATTCATCTTGCACCTTGATCCCGGTTGTGATACAAACTGATTGCTCGCGAGCAAACGAGCGGGTCTTGAGCCGTGACGCTCAAACAGGAGCATGGTGCTCCGGTTGGATTGGGTTTTCACTCGAGTCGTACCAGCCTCAGTCGTCCGTGTAAGTCGGATGTTGAGTGGTGGTGATGGCATACGCACCGAAAGGACGAGGCGAGTTTGTTACTCGCCCCTACGCAAACTCAGAAAGCGTCGGAATCGTTCCAAGTTGTTTCGAAGGAGGTTTTGTAATGGTCCGTTTGTCTTCGATGCTCACCCTCGCCTGTGCCACGTTCATCGTGGCCGGCACCACGGCTTCCGCCGCTGATAACGCCGTGAAGGCCAACCAGCCGGAAGTCACCAAAAACGTCGGAAACGCCCCCATGAGCCTTCGCCAGAAGGTCAGCAATTGGAATATGTCTGCGTCCGTATTCGGCGAGACAGACGGTTGCGACTGCCTCTGGTTCAATGGTGATTGGGATCGTTCCGACGCACAGGCTTCGCACGAAGGCGGCGCTTTCCCGCAAGGCGTGAAGGCAGCCGATGATTTCTATCTGTGCGAAGGTTTCGTGTACGATCTCGAGTCGATCAGTGGCTATCTCTGCACTGACTCGCTCGAGCAGCTCACCAAGGCTCGCCTTGAGCTGTACTCTGACTGCGACGGCCGTCCCGACCGGAAGTTGTACGACTTCAAGGTCGCCGTTGTTGAGGAGACGGACGTGCTTGTCGATGGCTACCGCCTCGTCAAGTTCACGTTCAATATTGACGCGCAGTCTGATCCGCTCAAGACGGCCAACCAGAACGCCTGCAATACGAATATCGTCCTCAAGGGCGGTACGTACTGGATCTCGTTGATCGGTATCTCGGACAACCGCTGCATCACCATGCCAAACATGTGCGACTCGGCCTTCTGGGCGACCGCAAATGGTGGTGTGATCCGTGGTTCAGTCGCCCACAAGATCGAGGGCGAGGACACCGGCTACGTCAATCAGTACGACTACTCGAATGGCTCTTGGGAGCCCCTCGATGAGTGCTGCATCGGCTGCACCGACCTGGCGTTCACGGTTTGCGCGACCCCGTGCAAGATCCTGATCGACAACGGCGTCAACGATCGTGACGACAGCCGCCGCGTCGGCGAGCGCTCAGAGCGTTCGACCAGCGCGACTCGCAACAGCCGGGCTGCCGACGACTTCGTCGTCAATCCCTGCCACGACCTCAACGTCTGCTACATCGAAGGCTGCATCTACACCAACTGCACCGGTTTCGAGGGTTGGTACGACATCTTCGGTAACGACTGCAAGGAGCCCTCGTACGTCCTCGGCACCTCCGCCCTGTTCAGCGGTCGCGCCACCTGCATCGTCGATCTCGGCTACTCAGTCACGATCGATGGCCGCAGCGGTCTCACCGCCTACCGCGTTGAGTTCCACGACCTGAACTTCACGCTCGCCCGCAACAACCAGTACTGGCTCTCCATCAACATCAAGGACAGCTTCAGCCAGAACGAGCGCGCGTACTTCTGCTACAACGCCGACTGCGACCGCACCTGCTTGATCCGGTTCAACCCCGGTCACGCAATCGGCGCTGGCTACCAGACCTGGACGAATGTCGGCCACGACTTCTCGTTCCTCGTCGCCGGCGATAACGCCGACACGGATGGCAACTCTTCGACCCCCAGCTGCGCCGCGGACTTCAACCGCGACGGCACCTCGACCCTTCAGGACCTCTTCGACTTCCTCAACAGCTGGTTCGTCGGCTGCCCATAAGTTGATCTGTTCCTCAGCTCATGGCTCTGCATGAGCACTCGGGAGTCTTGTGATCCCCAACCGCCCCGGACCGAAAGGTCCGGGGCGTTCGTTTTTAGAGTCTTCGATTCAAGGGTGAATGCCTCTTGCGGTCGGCACTCTGGCCACCTGCTCGGTGACAAGGGCACGCACGATGGCGAAGAGTGCGTGGCTGAGACCTCGTGCTCGCATCGCAGCCGGATTCAAGAAAGTTACAGAAGCCTTGAGATCGAAAGGTTGGTCCGATCAATCGTTGGTCGGTGGCGAGAAGTCGAGCGTTCGCCCGTCGGTGTGGGCGATGCGCACGATGCGGCTGCGTGGATCGATCATGATGATCCGCCAACCCGGGGCGACTTCATCGCCCTGGCGATGGAGCCGGTGCGAGATGGATGCCAGTGCTTCGTCTCGTGTTCCAACGATGGCCGTGATGAGTAACGTGGGAGCTGGGTCGGGGGGCAGGTCCTTGGTGACCGGCGTGACCGGTGAGGGTGCGACCTCGGGCGTGACCCGTTCGGAACTATCCATTGGTGACTTCAGTGAAGGGTCGATGGACTGTGAATCGGCGAAAGCCAAGGCCTGTTTCTGTGCCCGTGTGAGTGGCTTGGGAGGCTTCAACTCATTGGGAGCCTCGCCCGCGGGGAGAGATTCAAGAGTGCGGGGAAGACTGGCCGCGGGTGCCTGCGACGGACCAGAGCCCGAGAACCACTGCACCAGTTGCACGCTGATGGTTGGGGCAAAGACCGCCGCGACCCAGATGAGTTTCTTCTTACCTTTGGCGTCGATGTATCCCATGAATCACCTTTTGTCGAAAGTTGTCCTGGGCTCAGCGATGGCCGCGATTTCGGGGAGTGTAAATGCGAAGTGTCGTGTGGTGATTTGCGCACGCACGACGTCGGGAAGATCGCTCGGTTCAACTTGCAGCGATCGGATGGCGGTGAAGCCGGTGCTCTTGGGAAGTTGATCAACGAATGCGGCAATGCCCGCGTACGAACCCGTCAAGGTGAGCGATGCTTCTACGGCGGAGAATGGCTCACGTTGTTCGGTTGCGTGTGCGATGGTTGAATCCGGATTCTGGCCAGTGGAGGTTGGCGACCCTGGCGCGGAACGCGGCTTGACTTTGGTTGGTTGGAGCTGCTCAATACGAACACCAGTTTGTTCGGCGAGGCGTGTGACCGCGGCGAAGAGATCGGTCTCATCTTCGGCGACATGGTTGCCTTCACGAATCCTGCGCGAGGCTTGCTCGGTCTTTTGACTGAGCTCGGAGATCTGTTGCACAGAGATGTTTGATCCTGTCGCTGTGTCCTTGGTGACGGCAACGATCTGACGATGCAGCTCGTCGGCCTTGCGCTCGGTGGGCGCGATCAGAAAGTAGTAGACCGCGCCGCAAACCGCCAGCCCGATGGTGAACTCACTGGCGGCGCGCCTGGTTGATTGAACGCTCATGGAAGTGCTTCCTCCGGGGCGATGGCCACTGGTGCATGGCTCAGCGAACTGACAGGGATAGGCACCAACGTAAGGGTAAACTCGAAGGATTGCGCATCGATTCTGCGGATGGTGGTTCGCTGCGTAGATCCGAGACGGACATTGGCGACGATGGGCAAGGCGCTCAGTGACTCGGCCAAGTGCTTGATGGTTTGCGAAGGGTCGTCTGACTTTGAGAGGTCGACAAACCCACGGAGTGTGCAGGTCGGATCGGTGGAAGCCGAGGCGGGCTCCATTGATTCGTTGCCCGAGATCGAGAGCTGCTGTATGCGAACAGATGCTGGCACGTTGGCCGCAATGTTCGCGAGGAGGGCCGACCAGGCGGGCGCGTGGCCCATGGTTGCATCGATACGTTTCTGCAACGAAGTGATTGCGGCGCGAGCTTCGATGGAAGCCTGTGGGATGGTGTTCATGGCGAAGTTGCCATCCGACTGGGCCTTGACCGCGAGCAAGTGTTGCTGTTCTCGTTCGAGGCGGGCGAACGCGCTGATGGCGGTGACACCGAGGAACATGGCGGCGACACCGAGACCGATGCCGAGTGCCCTTCTCATTTGTGTTGTGACGACACGATCAGCCGTGCGGCTTGAAAGAAGGCAAGGCAGGAGAGATTGGGGTTGAAGGACCTGGCTTGTCAGCGAGCAGTTTGGTTCGGCCATCGCCGGGTTGTGTTCGCGTGCGGTGATTGATGCGAGCCGTGCGAGCATGGATTCGAGGCCCGGCACTTCAGCACCCGGGCCGCAGAGCACGAGGCGCACTGTTGATCGCAACTCCTCAGGAACACCAAAGCGAAGGGACTGCTTCACTTCGACGGCGAGTCGCTGCAACGGTGGCTGAAGACCTGGGAGCACGGCGGCGCCTGTGAGGCCGGGTAGATCCTTGAACTGCTGCTGGGCGGTCGGAATGCCGAACTCAGCCAGAAGCTGTTGAGCACGCGCACGGTCGAGCGTGATCGATCCGGCATCGGAAGTCTGAGGCTGGACATTAGGTGCTTGCAATCGCATGGGGTTGAGCAAACCCTCGACGAGCGCGCTTAATCCGGTGCTGATGGTTCTAACAAAGAGCAGGCGTGAGGAAGAGCCCACGGCCAGCACACCAAAGGCATTGCCGAGCCAAATCGCGGCCAGAATCTGATTGGGCTGCGAGCGCGCGGAAACATATTGCGTTGCGATGACGGATGCAACAACCTCGGCGGGTACCAGGCTCTCAACCGTTAAGCCGGCCGACTCAGCCCACAAGGTCAGTGCGGCGATGGTCTGCTCGGTATCGGCGGTTGCGAGGATGTGGACCTGGGGCGCGGTCGCTGTTGGTGTCGCGGCGGAGTCTCGCGAGATCACCAAAGAATCGTGCGGATTGGTGCTTAAAGGAAACGTTGCGATGCTGGTGAGCTGGAGCCTTGCGGCATTGAGAGCCGCGGATCGACCGGCGGATGCGGCGCAGGAAGTTGCACCGACAAGCGTGCCGGGTGCGTGATAGATGATGGTCGTTGCCCATCCGAGGGCATTATGTTCGCGCACGAAGGTTGAGAGATCGAGATCGGCTTCGCGGAGTGCCTCGGTCCATGGTGTTGGCCATTCGCCGCGGAGCAGATCGCGCCGCAACGTCGCGGTGGTGGTGTGTCCGCTGCAGACGGTGGCCGTCAGGCTCGATGCGGAAAGCTCGATGACGATGCGGTGCGATGGCACGGTGCTGTATCCGTCATGGGTATCGAGAACGCGGGTGAGAAAGTCCGCGAACGCGAACAGATTGATATCGGCTGTATGGCTGATGTGCTTTTGCCAAGACGGACTTTCGATTCAATGGCAACGGTTGCCAACGGTTACACTGCATGTATTATCGGAGCAAGTATGAACTGCCCCGTGCGAGCACGGTGATCACCGGCAACACAACGCGAGGCTCGCCATGTCAGGGAAGCGCGCCGCTGCGCATGCACCTGAGAAAGACACGGGTGCGGAGAGTCTCGGTGACTCCGCCGCGTGTGACGGTGATGGTGAACTGAACGCGTCGGATTGCATCGCACGCGCTACCAGAAAGCAAAGCGGCGAGTGCGGTGTTCGATTCGTCATAGGTCTGAACGACAAAGCCGGCGACATTGCTGAGCAGCAATCTTGGTGTGCCGCCGGCGATGGTGAGTTGGAGGTCGGTACCGCTGAGCTCAATGCTGCTGTTTGTTGACCACATGATGGACGAAGAGGTGACGCTGTCGACAGCGGGCTTGGCCGAAGACTGCCCCGCACGCAGCGGTATCTGGCGTACCTCTGCTGTAACCCGTTCAAGGCAGGTTGAAGATGCGCTGACCATTTCGGCGCGGATGGCGGAACTCGCGTAGCTGTCCATGCTCGTCAAGATCAATGGCGAGACGACCGTGATCAGCGTGGCGATGATGGTGATGGTTGCGACCATCTCGACGAGCGTAAAGGCGCGGGTGCGCCTATTACGCCGCGATGCTTGGCGAGAGGTTTGTGAACATGCGTCGCGCGTCATGGCGTGTAGTCCGTCAGCACGGTTGAAAGGCTGTAAGTGCGCGATGCGCCCCAGCCGTCGCGGTATTGCACATTGACGGTGACGAGTTTGTAGCCCGTGCCGGAACCGGAGAGCGTTGGTCCAGTCTCGATGATCGAGAGATCGCGCGAGTAACCCGGGAACGAGGCGATGGACGACTCGGACGGGTAGTTCGCGTTGATGAGGTAGGCGTAGCCACGGGTTGAGCTGTGACGATCGGCGAAGGTGTCTTCGAGTTGTTCGGCCGCGAGCCATCTGGCGCGCGAAGTCATGACGGGTGTGGCTCGGGTGCGTTGTGAATCACGGATTGCCCACATCAGGCTCGGCACGCCGACTGAAAGAATGACGATGGCCGTGATGGCATCGATCAATGAGAAGCCGCGCTTTCGGGCCTGATGACCGAAGGATGCAGCATGACCACGGCGGCTCGCGCGCACATGGCGAGCGGGCAAAGGCGTGCGGGTTTGCGGAGTGACGATCATTGCCAGGTTGCCAGACCACTTTCGGGATGGATGGTGATGGTCGCGCCAGAAATGTTGATGGTTCCGCTGCCGGAGAGCAGGGTTGAGCTGCTGTCCATAGGTCGTCCGAGCCAATCGAAGCCGATCTCTGTCCCTGTGCCGATCGTAACGGTGGAGAGATCGACCCCGATGAAGTCTCCGAAGTTCAGTTGTTGCAAAAACGGACGACCGGTCGCGGGGTCGGTGAAAGCCGTTGCGCTTGCACGCCCGGGAGCCGTCGAGAGTTCCTGCAGCATGGTGTACGTATCCGCGCTCGGACTCAGGGTGACCCACATTCTGATGCCCGTGGCGATGGAACGCTCGCGGGCAAAGCCGAGGTCACGCGTGAGCTGTCGTGCCGCGATTTTCTGTCGTGTAGAGGTGAGCGGTGTCGTTGCAGGAATGGCGACCGCGGCAATGATGGCCGTCACGACCATGACGACGATGAGCTCAACGAGTGAAAAGCCGCGCCGAGAGATCTTGGCGCGGCCATTCGGGATAGGCATCTTCGTGATCATGGCACGCATGAAAGTGTGGCGGGCCCTATACAGGATAGAGGCGAATGATCACCATGTATTCTCGGCGATACCCGTTGTGTTGGTGTTGGCCCAGAACTTACCTGTCACGGCGTCGTAGTTCCAGCCGGCATTGCCTGATGTCGGCGGTGCCGAAACGCTGTATGTCGCGGCCGCGATGGTGGCGGAGTTGTTAAATGGGTTCACGGGAAGGATCTCTTGCATGACTGTGCCGGTCGTCTGGATCTGGGTGAGCGTGGGATAGACACCCGTTCCGCTGTTGACGAGCTGGTTGGAGTAGTAGTTGGCGATTCCGGAACGCACACCACCGAGCGTGCCCTTGCACGCCGACTCTTTGGCCTTGGCGGCGTAGTCGAAGTACTTCGGGATGGCCACGCCCGAAAGGATCGCCAGGACGACGATCACAACGATGAGTTCGACGAGGGTAAACGCGGAGTTCTTACGGACGGGGGCGAGTGTCATGGTTGCATTCCTTTTATTCTGAGTTCGTCAGACTTTTAACGTCATCGGCGTAAACTTCATGCGACATCAGCCGCTTGAGGGATTATCCGGTTTTCGGACTACCCGACAAGCTTGACCATGTCCCACATGGGCAGGAAAATGGCGAGGGCAATGACCAGAACCACGCCGGCAATGGCCACGATCAGCACGGGTTCGATGATGGTGGAGATGTTCTTGGCGAGCGAGGTGGACTCGCGTTCGTAGTGCTTTGCGACCACGTTGCACATGCGTGGAAGCTCGGCCGACTGTTCGCCGGCCGACAACATGCGGCGTGTGAATGGTGTGAGGTAAGGGCACTTCGGCAGAACTTCGGCAAGGCGACCACCGGTGCGCACCTGGGAGGCCATGGTTGAAACATCTGCGCGTAGTGTTGGTCGTCCGGAGGCTTTGCCCGCGAGTTCGAGGCTCTCGATCAGGCCGAGCCCTGATGAAAGGCTTAGCCCAAGGACACGCGAGAATCGAGCGAGCGCCAGGCCGCGAAGGATGTCGCGGATGTAGGGAATACGGTGGAGCAGACGGTCGATGATGGCTTGGCCGCGTGGGTTGCGCCACGCGGAACGTAGGCCGACGATGGCAAGCGCGCAGGCGATGAGGTAGGCGAACCAATAGTGCTGAATGGATGTGCCAAAGAGCATGAGGGCACGGGTGAAAGCGGGCAGGTCGAGGCCGCGTTGCTGGAACATGGTGGCGAAGCGCGGCACCACAAACCCGACGAGGAAGGTCACGGCAAGCCCAAGGACACCGATCACGCAGAGTGGATAGGTGAGTGCGGCGCGGACCTGGCTGCGCATCTCCTGTGTACGTTCGAGAATCTCGGAAAGGTGCTCCATCACTTTCGTGAGGTTTCCGCTGCGTTCGGCGGATCGGATGGTCTCGATGTACACCTCGCCGAACGATGATTGATGGGCGGAGAGTGCGGAGGCGATATTCTCGCCTGATTCGATTCGGCGTGCGATGTCGGTGATGATGTCTTTGAAATGACCCGCACGCTCCTGCTCGGCGATGCTGTGCAGTCCTTCGCTGAGGGGGATTCGGCTTGAGACCATTACGCCGAGTTGGTAGGTGAAGTGGGCAAGATCCTTGAGGCCGATGTGTGTGCCGCTTCGTCCGAGTCGGCGCATCACGCCACCACTCGCGCCTGTGGCAACGCATTTCAACCCGAGCGGTGTGAGGCCGAGAGCGGAGATCTTGCGGATAGCTTCCGTCTCGCTGCCAGCCTGAGTCAGTCCCTTTGATCGAACACCCGACTTGTCAATGGCCGTGTACTTGAAACTGAGGGTGCTCATGCGGCAGCCCTCCGATCACCGGAATCCGTCTTGCGTGGAGCGGCCATGACGATCGGATCGCATTCGGTTGCCTGGACAGCGACGACCCTGTTGACCTCTTCAAGTGTGGTCATGCCGAGGCGAGACTTTGACAAGCCGTCGCGCCACATCAGTTTCATGCCGTGTTGCACGGCAAGTTCGCGCACTTCAGCGCCCGAGGCACCACGGTCAACCGCACGACCGAGCTCGGGCGACATCTTGAGCATTTCATAGATCCCGATGCGCCCGCGATAGCCGGTGCTGCCGCAACGACCGCAGCCGGTGCCGCGAACCCAGTGACCCTGGGTATTCTCGACGGCAAAGCGAGCGCAGATCGCGGTCTCGGGCTGATAAGGGCGAGCGCATTCGGTGCAGGTTTTCTTGACAAGCCGCTGGCCAATGACGGCGAGAACCGCCGCGTTGACGGCGAAGGCCGGACAACCAAGATCGCGGAGGCGGGGAATGGCACCGGCGGCATCGTTGGTGTGGAGGCTAGAGAGGACAAGGTGTCCGGTAAGTGCGGCCTGCAGGCTGATGCGGGCCGTCTCTTCATCGCGGATCTCACCGACAAACACGATGTCGGGATCCTGCCGCAGGATGGACCTGAGCGCACCGGCGAATGAGAGGCCGATCTCGGCGTTGACCTGCACCTGGCGGATCATGGGGAGACGGATCTCCACCGGATCTTCGATGGTCATGATGTTGACATCAGGCGAGTTGAGTCGCTTGAGCGCGGTGTAGAGCGTGGTGGTCTTGCCGCTGCCGGTTGGGCCGGTGACGAGGAACATGCCGTATGGCGATTCGATGAGCCGCTCAAAGTCGGCGACGTTCTCGGTTGGAAAGCCGAGCGAGGCGAGATCGCGTATGTTCGCCGCGCTTGAAAGGACGCGCATCACGACGTTCTCGCCGCAGACTGTCGGGATGATGCTCAGTCGGATATCCACGGTTCGCCCGGCATGGGTGAAGCGAAACTTACCATCCTGAGGTCGGCGTGTCTGTGTGAGGTCAAGATCCGCCATGACCTTGAGGCGTTGCACAAGCCCGGAATGTGCGGCCAAACCGGGTCCCTTTGCGGTCTGCAGTGTTCCATCAACGCGATAGCGCAGGTGCAGGGCGTGCTCATCGGGATTGATGTGGATGTCGCTGACACCCAGCTCGATGCCTTGTGCAATGATCTGATTGATCGCGGCCACGATGGGCTCGCGCCCGGTGGTCAGGGTATCGCTGGCCGCGGAAGTGGGGGTGTTGCTTGCACCATTTTGCTCTCCGGTGAGTGCGTATGCCCGCGCGATAAGGGTACGGAGCGATTCGGATTCGCAGAGAACAGGGTCAATGTCTGACTTCAAGACCATCCGCAACTGGTCAACAGCGCGGAGATCGAGCGGATTGGCCATGCCGACGGTGATGCTCGTTCCCTCCGCGCGCAGATCGGTGCAGACAAAGAGGGGGAAGGCGCAGAGCTGCTCGGCGAGGGCGCGGGGCAAGATCGAAGTGTTGGCAATATCGATCTCGTAGTTTGAGAGATCGACGTATGGATACTCGCTGACTTCGGCACGGAAGAGGGCGATATCGCGTGAGCATAAGACACCCTGCGCGGTGAGCGCATCACAGACCGAGAGCCCGCGTTCGAGCGCAAAGCGGGTTGCTGAATCAACCTTGGCGCGATCGAGCACACCCTCTTCAATCATTGCTGAGATTACAAAGTCATCATGCCCTGACACGATGTACCTCCAGATTCATGCCCGCGAGTGCGCCGGGAGTTGCCGGTGCCGACATTGCCCAGTCAAGGAGACGGTCAACAGTTGGCTTTGGGGGGGATCGATCGCCTTTGAAGGCGAGACCGATGTAGTAGTTTGGCGCTCGACTCAGCATCGTGACGCGCTGCACGATGCCGCTCGCTTCGAGCCACCCTCCGGATTCAACACCGGTAGCAGGTTCAACACGGACGAGCAGTTCCGCACCGCGCGGAAAGAAATAGTTGACCTCAAGCCCCATTCCGCCGTTGCTGCAATCAACAACCGTGGCGGGCACAACGCCTGTTCCGTTACCCGCGGCGCGTGCGAGCACGAACCGCATGGTGGAATCGGGTGATATTGAAACACCCGCGCCGAGTCGGCAGATGTGCCGCTCGTGTCTCCGAACTACCAGGGACTCCGCAGAGTCTGGCTCTTGCTGGCTTTCGCCTGAGACTGGCAATGAGGGCATTGGTCGGAAGTCCTTTCTTCATGCAACGGAATCGAACACATCGATATCGGCATCGCCTACAGGCCGCATAAGCGGCCTGAAAGTGAATTCGATGGCCAATAACCATGGTGATGCTCAGCCAATTTGGGTGAACAGCAAGTGTGCATGATTTGGAATCACGACTTGACAGCGATGGATTCATGCGCAAGACTCTTACGATGACCCTCACCTCTTGCCACCATGCCCACCACGTTCATAACGCTCATGCGTGAGCCGGTGGTGGTGTCTCTCTCGATCTGAGTGATTCATCAGCAACGCCGGCTCTCGCCGGCGTTCGTCGTTTTTCCGGTGGCCACCCTTCCAGTAACCATTCCATGATTCGAGGCTCCGAATGAACAGTGCCCCCGATGAGACGCTCCACCTCGCCATTCCGAAGGGCCGGATGTTTGATGGCGTGGTCAAGCTGCTGAGCGATGCCGGCATCCGCATCGCGGCGGGTTCGCGTGGCTATCGACCGCAGGTTTCCGTGCCGGGGTTTGAGGCCAAGATCCTGAAGCCACAGAACATCATCGAGATGCTGCACTCGGGGACGCGCGATGTCGGGTTTGCAGGCGCAGATTGGGTGGCCGAGCTTCAGGCGGACCTCGTTCCGATCGTTGACACCGGCTTGGATCAGGTGCGGCTTGTCGCGGCCGCGCCTGCCCAAGTGCTCGAAGGGGGTCGTTTGCCGAGGCGTGCATTGGTCGTCGCGGGCGAGTATCAGCACCTCACTACGCGGTGGATCGACGCCCGCGGAGTTGCCGGCGATCGATTCGTGAGGTCGTACGGCGCTACGGAAGTCTTCCCACCTGAAGATGCGGATTGCATTGTGGATATCGCGGCCTCTGGCGCGACGCTGGAAGCCAACGGACTGCGTATTGCTGAAGAGATCATGCGATCATCAACCATGCTCTACGCAAGTCAGTCCGCTATGGCCGATCCGAGAAAGTCTCAGCGCATCGGAGATCTGGCGATGTTGATTCGGTCGGTGATCGAGGCTCGGGGTCGCGTCATGCTCGAGCTCAACGTGCCCGAGGAGCGACTCGAAGCGGTCGTGCAAGCCCTGCCGTGCATGCGCAGGCCAACGCTTTCGGCGCTCGCGGGCGGTGGGTATGCCGTGAAAGCGGTTGTGCCACGAGATCAGTTGCCCATGCTTATTCCGACTCTGAAGTTGAGCGGCGGTTCGGATATTGTCATCTCACCCATCGCTCAGGTGGTGCCGTGATGATCAGGCCAACACCATCAGCCCGCCCATCGTTCCGAGTCGCGGATGTGCCGGCGTATGTTCGTCCGGCAAGCGGCTTCAAAGTTGATCTCAAGCTCGATTCAAACGAGTGTCCGACCGCCGCGACACTGATGGCGGATCTGTTGAACATCTCTCCCGCGTCGGTAACGAACTATCCAAGTACACGATCGCTCGAAGTGGTGCTTGCCGAGCGTTCTGGAGCAGATTCCGAGCGCGTAATCCTTACCGCGGGTGCCGACGATGCACTCAACAGGATTATCCTGGCTCTTGTTCAATCGGGCCGCAACATCGTCACGACGACACCGACCTTTGAGATGATCGGTGTGTATGCAAGGCAAGCGGGCGGCGGCGTGCAAGCTGTTCCTTGGATGAGCGGGCCGATGCCGGTCGATGAACTATCGGCAATGGTTAACGAGCAGACCGCCGCGGTCTTCGTTGTTTCACCGAACAACCCAACCGGGGCCGTAGCCAGTTCGCATGAGCTCGCACGGCTGCGCGATCATCTCCCGGCATCATGCGTCTTGGTGCTCGACGCTGCGTACGACGAGTTTGCCGATGAGCCGCTGGCCGCATGCGCTCAGCAACTTCACGCGACGTTCATCACCAGAACATTCTCGAAAGCGTATGGGCTTGCCGGTCTGCGCCTCGGGTACGCGATCGCCAGCACACCCGAGATGGCGCGGTGGTTGAGGAATGTGGGACAGCCGTACTCAGTGAGCGCGGTCTCCATCGAACTTCTCGCAAGGTGGCTCCCAAAGCTCGATCAGCTTGTGCCTGCGATTGTTTCACGCGTGCGTATAGAGCGCGGCGAAATCGGGAACCTGCTTCGCTCGCACGGCGCCGAAGTGATGCCCACCCAGGCGAACTTTGTGCTTGCGAAAGTTGATGACGCTCGTATGTTGACATCCGCACTTGCCGCGCGGGGTATTGCTGTTCGGTCATTCCCCGGACGGCAGGAGCTCGCCGACTACGTGCGGATCACATGCCCTGCCGATGATTATGGGTGCAACCGGCTGCTTCTTGCGCTACGAGAGAGTCTCTCGACTATCGCATCACGTACCAAAGTAGAATGCAAAGCTGCAATATCGGGGATCTCGCCATGAGTCGAGTTGCCACACTCTCGCGGACGACAGCAGAGACCAGCATCGAGTGCTCGCTCGATATTGATGGGCACGGACGCTGCGATATACAGACCGGGATCGGATTTCTGGATCACCTGCTCACGGCATTGGCCACGCACGCCCGGTTCAATCTTGCGCTGCGGTGCAAGGGCGATCTCGAGGTGGATGATCATCACTCGGCGGAAGACTGCGCGATTGTGCTGGGGCAGGTGTTTGATGCGGCATTGGCGGATCGTCAAGGCATTGCGCGCTTTGCATCGGCATTCGCGCCGCTTGATGAAAGCCTTGCCCGTGTCGTGGTCGATCTCTGCACCCGACCAAGCGCAACCATTGATCTTGGCTTGAAGCGCGAACGACTCGGCGAGCTCTCGTGTGAGAACATACCACACGTGCTGCGCACCTTCGCCATGTCGGCGCGATTCACACTCCATGTGGATGTCCTTCGCGGTGATAACGACCATCATCGCGCAGAGGCGGCCTTCAAGGCGCTGGCTCTGGCCATCCGGCAGGCCGTTGTCGTTTCTGTTGCCGCGGGACCGAACAGCACCAAGGGCGTTCTGTAGCGAGAGATGGTTTGCATCGATGTTTGTCGAGCGAGAAAGTACTGCGGTCACGGCCATGCACCACCCTGTACACATCATTCAAACCGGGCTTGCCAATACGGCTTCAGTCGCCGCAGCCATCGTGCGTTGTGGCCGCGAGGTGGTTCTGACCTCTGAACCCGACGATGTGCTCAATGCCCGCGCGGTGGTGCTGCCGGGGGTCGGGTCATTTGGCGCGGGTATGTCGATGATGTCGGAGAAGAGTCTTGTTGAACCAATCCGTCGGCGCATAGTGGCCGATCGAGCAACACTCTGCATATGTCTTGGCATGCAGTTGCTGTTTGAGTCCAGCGAAGAGAGCCCTGGAGTCGAAGGGCTCTCAATCATTCGCGGGCACGTCAGCAAGTTTGAGTCGAGCGAACGCATTCGGGTGCCGCAACTGGGCTGGAATCTCGTCAAACCCGAGCATGACTTCAGGGCATTCACCGAGGGCTACGCCTACTTTGCCAACTCATACCGGTACATGGATCTGCCCGCAGACGACCGATGGATGCGAGCTTTGACCGATCACGGCGGCGTGTTCATATCAGCATTGCAGCGCGGAGCTGTGCTCGCGTGCCAGTTCCATCCTGAACTCTCGGGCAGATGGGGGCACCAACTCATCGCCAACTGGCTGACATCCAGCAAATGATCTCACGAATGCCCATAAGACCCAGTGGAAACCCACCCATGCTTGCGACTCGAATCATTCCATGTCTTGATGTCCGAGACGGGCGTGTCGTCAAGGGTGTGAACTTCCGCGGCCTTCGCGATTCAGGTGACCCCGCCGAACTTGCTGCTGCGTATGAGCAGCAGGGAGCCGATGAGCTGGTGATGCTTGATGTCAGCGCAACACTCGAATCGCGCCGCGCGGCGTTGAGCACGATACGCGCCATCCGAAGGTGCGTTTCCATACCGCTCACAGTCGGCGGCGGTGTAAAGACGATCGATGACGTGGGCCGTCTGCTCGATGCTGGCGCCGACAAAGTCTCTGTCAATACGGCCGCTGTTCAGGAACCAGAGTTGATCAGCGAGATCGCGGGCCGATTCGGGTCGCAGTGCGCGGTGCTGGCGATCGATGCGGCTGTGGAGAATCCACAGGACGGTACAACCAACGGGCAATATGGCGCCGTTAGCTTTCCAGTCTTCACACACTCAGGGTCGGTCAAGACTATCCGCACCGCGCCCGAATGGGCGATGGAAGCGCAAAGGCGAGGTGCGGGAGAAATACTCCTCACATCCATCAGTCGTGATGGCACCCTCTTGGGCTTCGACCTGCCGTTGCTCAGAGCCGTTGCCCGAACGGTGACCTTGCCGGTGATCGCATCTGGCGGCGCGGGCACCGTTGACGACTTCGTGCGGGCGATTCGCGAAGGTCGGGCCGATGCCGTGCTCGCTGCCAGTGTTCTGCACGACGGCAGGTTGACGATTCATGACATCAAGTCGGCAATGCGACAAGCGGGGATCACTGTTCGCGACCACAAGCCGACAACACCTTCCGAGGCCACTCGCCCATGATGATCCCATCAATCGACATTCAGAATGGCCGCGCTGTTCAGCTTCGCAGGGGCGAAAGCCTCGTTATTGATGCGGGCGACCCACGGCCGATTGCAGAGCGATTCGCCCCGCTCGGGGAGATTGCGGTGATCGATCTTGATGCCGCGATGGGGACAGGCTCCAACACCGAGATCATTACGGAGCTCCTTTCGCTGGCGCGTTGCCGCGTTGGTGGTGGCATACGAACGGTCGATTCTGCACGTCGCTGGCTTGATGCCGGTGCACAGCGGGTGATCCTCGGAACCGCCGCGACACCAGATGTTCTGTCGCAACTGCCGCGAGCGCGTGTGCTGGCCGCGCTCGATGCTCGTGATGGCGAGATTGTGGTCGAGGGTTGGCGCAAGGCTACGGGCCAGACGATCGTGCCACGATTGAGAGAACTTCGCGATCTGGTCTCCGGATTTCTGATTACTTGCGTGGAGATTGAGGGCACAATGGCTGGCTTCGATGTTGAGCGCGTGAAGCCCCTCGTGTCTGAGTGCACTGGCTCGGGTGCCCGGCTAACGATCGCGGGAGGGATCACAACACCAGAGCACATCCGAGCACTCGACGTGCTCGGTGCCGATGCACAAATCGGCATGGCCCTGTACTCGGGAAGGCTTGACCTGACCGATGCCTTCGCCGCGCCCCTTCGATCAGATCGTGCCGATGGTCTCTGGCCAACAGTCGTGTGCGATGCTTGTGGGAAGGCACTCGGGCTTGTCTATTCCAGCCCCGAGAGTCTGCGTGCATCGATCAATGAGCGCGCGGGTGTGTACTACTCGCGAGCACGCCAGCGACTCTGGCGCAAGGGTGCAACATCGGGAGCGACGCAGAAGCTTCTCCGCATCGATCTCGACTGTGACCGCGATGCTATCCGATTCACCGTTGAACAGCGGGGTGGAGGCTTCTGTCACGAAGGAACAGCCTCGTGCTGGGGCGATGACCGAGGGCTGAGCGCGCTCGAAGCTCGTGTGCGTGCCGCAATTGCAAGCGGTCATACCTCTTCATACACCTTGCGGTTGTCAGAATCGCCAACCCTGCTGCGGGCCAAGTTGATTGAAGAAGCTGCGGAGCTTGCCGATGCAGTCGAACGCACGCACATCGCCGAAGAGGGGGCCGATCTTTTGTACTTCACCCTCGTGCGGCTCGTGAAGGCGGGTGTATCGATCAACGATGTCGAGCGCGTGCTCGACCATCGCGCGCTCAAGCTCATCCGCCGGGGTGGCGATGCCAAACATAGCCAAGGCCCCGCGAAGACGAATACCGAGTGACCGGTCTCTCAACCCATCGGCTCCTCCGCTCCCCGCTGCATCGTTCAACTTACCGTTGAAAGTGAAGATCATGCCGGTCCTGAATATACGCACCACGGCCGAGTGCCTGCAAGCCAAGCGCGAGCCTGTAGACCAGGCAACGCTGGCATCCGCGGCCGTGATCGTTGCCGATGTCCGTCGTCGTGGCGCGATGGCACTCCGCGAGCACGCCGAGCGATACGGCGACATCAAGCCGGGCGAACCTCTCGTGCATGACCGTGCTGCTCTGCTGGCCGCGCTCGACAAATGCCCGCGCGGCGAACGTCAACTGCTCGAGCACGCGGCCAACCGCATCCGAACCTTCGCACAGGCTCAGCGTGCCTGCATTCGCGAACTCCAAACGACGGTTCCCGGTGGCGAAGCTGGACATTGGATCGCACCCGTTGCCAGTGCGGGGTGCTACGCGCCCGGAGGGCGGTTCCCACTCCCATCTTCCGTTCTTATGACGGCCGTCACAGCTCGCATCGCCGGTGTGCGAAATTTGATTGTTGCCTCGCCCCGTCCCGCGAACATCGTGCTTGCTGCCGCGGCCATCGCCGATGCCGATGCGCTGCTTGCGGTTGGAGGTGCGCAGGCCGTGGCCGCATTGGCCTACGGCGCGGCACCGTTTGTCACAGATGTTGACCTGATCGTAGGTCCGGGCAACCGCTGGGTAACTGCGGCGAAGCATCTGGTCGCGGGAGTTGTTGGCATCGACATGCTGGCAGGTCCGAGCGAGATCCTGATCATCGCCGATGGCGATGCTGACCCCGGCCTCATCGCGGCCGATCTGCTTGCCCAGGCGGAACACGATGCCGACGCATCGGTCGTTCTTGTGACCGACAACGCACCGCTCATCAGCGCGGTCAACCAGCGGCTTGATGAGCAACTCATCACTCTTCCAACACGCGAAACGGCGCTCGCCGCACTGCGCAACAGCTTTGCGGTCTGTGTCGCCGATACTGAAGCCGCGGTCGCAATCGCCGATCTTGTCGCACCTGAACATCTTGTCATTATGGTTGGCGATGCGAATGCATCAACCGATGTTGCTAGAAAGTGCGCGAACTATGGAGCCGTCTTCATCGGTGCGATGAGCGACCAGGTTCTCGGCGACTACGCGGCAGGCCCGAACCATGTTCTGCCGACCGGAGGTGGTTCACGCTTTGGTGGTGGGCTCTCGGTCTTCACGTTCCTTCGGGTTCGCACATTCCTGCGAATGAACGGACCATCGGCCGCGGCATCAGCCTTGCGATCCGAGGCTGCGCAGCTTGCGAGGCTGGAAGGTCTTGAGGGTCACGCTCGGGCCATCGAGGCGCGATGAGCTCTGATAATGCTCACCTATCACGGCACCTTCGTCGAAACATCACGACCGGAGTCTGAAGTTTTGACGTTGCGAATCTCATCGGCCAGGCGGTTTGCCCTATCAAGCTTTACCGGATCGTCCAACAGCTTGGGGTCGTAGATTCGGATCAGGCATCCAACCACGAAACGGTGCAGCGTGTCACCAAGGTGTTCAGCGCGGAAATATCGTTCCGACTCGACAAGCACGCGCTCGGTCTCGCGAAGCTCGGCATCATCCGACCCAAAGATGTGCCCGTCGTTCGCCTTGTCTTCCAACCGCAGAGCGTCCGCCGCGGCATGAAGTGTGCGACGTGTGATCCTCCACGGATCGTCCGCCCCCAGCAGTTTGTCCCACCCTGCATCAAAGTTCTTGAGAAACCCTTCGGCCCGCTTGTACTCGCCGCTGCGAAGCAGCCAGAACGCGAGCGTATCCGACCAGAGCAAGGCTTCGAGTGATTCAGGATGACCAGCGGTCACCGCCGCCCGTATTGCCGTGCTGGCAACATGAAGTTTGTTCGACCACGGATCGGTCCCCACCGAACGCGGATCAAAGATGTATGGCCCCGTGAGCGATTCCATGATCGTCAGCGTTGGAAACCAATCTGCAGCAATATCCTGTTCGCGCGACTTGGCGATCGTGACGTTCATCGCACGCACCATCACCGAGACCCTGTCGCGATACGTTCGTTCCTTTGTTGCAAACGCGCCCGCCGCATCCGCTTCCAACTGCGCCCTCATCACGATTCGCTGCTGCGTAAGCCAGATCGACAGACTCGCACCAATCCCGATCATCACCGCGACCGCGGCGACCACGGACATCGCCACCATCTTCGGCTGTCGCCGAGCGAGCAACTTTGATCGACGCACAATACCGGGTCGCGTCCACGAAATCGGTTCAAGAGTCTGCCAACGTTCGAGGTCCGTCGCAAATGCGTCGGCCGTCGCGTATCGTGCTTCAAGACTGGGCGAGAGCGCGCGCCTGCAGATCGCTTCTAGATCCTCATCAACCCCTGGAACGGAGCCGTTGATGCGACCCTCTCGCAATCGGGGAGCCTCGGCGCGACCGCCGACTTCCTGATGGGTGGCCGCGATCTGCGAGGCATTTGAGCCGTTGGGCATCTTCCCTGTCAGCAGAAAGTAGAGAATGCCCCCGAGCGCGTACACATCGACCGTCGCTTCCCACGCGCGGTCATCTCCCCGATACTGCTCGGGTGCGATGAAGGCAAGATTGCCAACGCGGCCTTCCGCATCGGCCTTGAGCAACAAGTCGTCACCAGCATCGATAGGTCCGATCCGCGCCGCTACACCGAAGTCGGTAATCTTCGGCTCCACCGCGCCGTCGGCATCGGCTGGCTCCATCAGTACGTTGCCCGGCTTCAGATCTCGATGCACCAATCCCGCGGCGTGCGCGGCCTGCACACCTCGCGACATCCTCGCCACCAGCGATGCCGCTTCGCGTGCCGTCAATTGGTCGCGCCCACACAGCCACGAATCCATATCGCCGCCGCCAACGTGCTCAAAGACGATGTATTCTTCACCCTCGTCGGATTCTCCGCGATCAAGTACGCGCACAACATTCGGGTGTGACACACGTCGCGCACGCGTGGCCTCATCCATCGCACGCCACCGCTCGCTCTGCGAAAGCTCACGACCGTCAAGCACCTTGATCGCAACCAGCGCCTCGCCCTCGGCATCCGAGAGTGCGCGATCTACCGCAAGATACACCACTCCCTGCGAGCCTTCTCCGAGTTGCTTGCGAAGCTCGAAGCGCTGCCGCCCATCCCGCATCTGCGCGCCGAACGCGCACGGAAGTGCGCGTCCCGCATTTCGACGGGTGGTCTCCGCACCACGCACAACGCGGGTTGTCGCCAGTCCTTCGCTCAGCGCGACCGCGTTTCGTATTGTGCCCGCCAATCGTGGGAAGAGCCGCTCAAGCCTCTCAACGGCTTGGGCTTCCGGCTGGTTTGAGTTTGAGTACGAACGAAGTGTGAACTCGATCGCCGCATCAAGTGCGACAGGCATCTTCTCGAGCGCGGGCACGGCCTCAAAGTACGCGGAAAGCTCGACACGGCCCCCGCGTGCCAGCCGCGCCCGCGCATCAACCTCGATCAGTTCGGCAAGCTCCGCATCGCTCGGTACTGCGCGGCCACGCACAAACGCGGCAAAGCTGTCAAGCACGCCGGTTTCAAGCGCGGCCTCGAGCTCATCAAGCATCGGGTTTGCGCGGGCGATCATTTCTCACCCTCCAGCAGCCAGTGCGACCGAAGCTGAGCGCGAATGGCCTGCCAGCGCTGCCTGGCGCCCGCAGGCGTTGTATCGAGCATCGCGGCGATCTGCGCAAACGGAAGCCCGTTCAGCCACATCGCCAGCAACTCGCGATCAACATCGCCTTTCAGACACTTGAACGCCGCATCCAGTTCCAGTTCTGCACCTTCAGGCACGCGCTGTTCGCTCGTGCGGATGCGATCGAGTGCTCGTTCGGCAAAGTCCGAATCCTCACCCTCAACGGTCTGAAGTCTTTTGTACATCCGAACTTTGTCGATCAGCGCGGCATCGGCCATCTTGAAAACCAGGCCCCACAGCTGCGGCTCATCGCCGGCCCTCACCTGCCCATCCCGCACATAGCGATCAAGCCGCCGGCTCACGGTTGAGAGGATCTCCTGCGAGTCGAACAGACGACGCATTCCCCGACCCATCTTCCCGCGGACGCGCCGGCGGATGATCTCTCCGAACTGTTGCATAAAGCGAGATGCGGCCTCCCGGTCGCCCGCGCGCATACGTGCCAGCAGCACGCCCGCGTCGTTGCGGTCCGACTGATCCGGTTGCAACGCGTGTGATGAGTCATCACCAGGATTGGCAGTGCTGATTCCGGTGGGGTTCTCCACCAGATCCACCGAATCGAGCGCGATTTCACTCATCATGACAACTCTCACTTTGTTTTCTTCTCGAACTCACAGACATCTTCCGCAAGCGACTGCCTTAAGGGAGCAACCCGTTCGTGCAGGCTCCCACGGTTCCAAGGTCGTCGCCGTAATCGGAGATTGTCCGTGCAGAATCCAAACGCGCAACATCGTACCGCGCCGTGGCTTGTTCGTGCTAGCCAATTCTTCGCCTTAGTCGGGGTTTTTGTTGTCGTTCCGGGTGCAGGCCTGGCTTCAAACACCCTTCCCAAGGCCGAACAAGTCGCTCCGTTCAACGTCATTCAACCACTCTACGCCAAAACCGATTCGCCTTGGGATCAGCAGTTCTCCGACATTATGCAGCGCGTTTGGAAGTGGTGGCAATGCGCTGTTCCCGACGAGTCACCCATCGATCCCTCGCAAGAAATGGAAGAGTTCAACGCCTGCTATCGAGAGCACGGGCTTCCTTCCGAAATGCCCGAAGCCGATCGGCGAAACCTTGAAAACGAGCTCGACGATCTGCTCGAACTCACCAACAAGCCACCCGCAGAAGTTGGTTCCGGCTCAGTCTCATCGTTCAGGTCCACGCTCATCGAGATTCTTTCCAAGCTCTAAGTCCGCAGAGAGAGAGACCCGCATGCCCCACGCGCTCGCCGTCTCGCGATCTCCTTCGCTCAGATGTCCCCCCGACTTGAGCAGCAGTATTGCGGAACCAAAGTTCACGCTCGCGCACGCAAAGTTTGACCCCCTCCCTTTCGTCCGCTCCAAAGCGGGTGGTGCGACGATCGCCGATCGTCTCCGCACGATCTGCAACGGCAAGACTCCCCAGACACTCGCCCGCTTGACCGGTGCCAAAGCCGATGCCGTGCGTAGATACCTCCGTGGTGCCGCGGTCCCTCCCATGTTTCTGGTCTGTCTGGCCCATGCCTACGGCATCTCACTCAACTGGCTGCTGAATGGCCGCGGGCCAAGGCATCGCGTCGAGGTCTACGAGGTCTCAATCGAGCGTGCATCGAGCGCCGAGCTTCTCGCCGAGCTTGCACGCCGAATCAACGAATCCGGCGCAGGAAGCCGATCGCAGAAGCCGCAACGCGCACAGACAATCTCCGCCCGAATCGGCAACCATGGTCGCTCGTTCACCAACGCCCCGATCAACGGCAACTCCCACCGAAACACCAGCTCCGCTGCCCATACCACCCTCGCGGCCATCTGACCGCGAACCCCACATCAGCACCAACGCCGCGGCTGATCGTTGAACGTTGGGCAACAACCCCGAACACCGCTACCCTCAGTCCATGTTCAATGTGCTGATCCGTTGGTCAATTCCCCTCGCGGCCCTATTCATCTTCGGCCCGATTGCTTGGCATTTCACCCACGCGCTCCACACCGACGATGGTGGCGGCCAGACATCGCTCCTCCTCAACTCGTCGATCAGTCAGGCCATGCTCGCGGCCATCATCGCGCTCGTGTTGGCCCTCGCGATCGGCGTGGTTGGTGCTCGATACATCGAACAGCGATCAGGCCTTCTCGCGGCCGGGTTTGTGCTGACATGGGCCGCCTGCGGCATGGGCCGGGCTGATCGCATCATTGCCCACGCCCAGTCACCATCCGTGCTGTATTCCCTTGCGATTGAGAATGCGGTACTCGCGATCCCGGCCATACTCATCGCGTTTCTGATCCTCCGTGTGCCGACGCGCGTTCCAATGTTCATCGCAGCCAGCGATGCGACGCGCGATCTCGCCGCTAAGAGTCACCATGAGCCAACAGCGATCCGAGATTACTCCGCCATCCCTGCCCTCATCTTCGCCGCCATCGGTGCAGGTATCGGTGCATGGCTGATCGCGCGCGATTCGCTCAAAGGTCAGACCCTCGCCGCCGTTGCGGTCGGAGGCATACTCGCGGCCGCCGCTGGCCGACTCGCCTCTCAACGCATCAATCCTGTCGTCTTCTTTCTCGGCCTGATGTTGATCGGAATCGCCGGTCCGATTTTGGCAACGTTCATCCATCCCTCAACTATCGGACCGGCCCGTGCAGCTATCGCTGGCACCCTCTTCCCGCTCGCACGGCCCATGCCCTTCGATTGGCTTGCCGGTGGGTTTGTAGGTATTCCCTTCGGTCTGTGGTGGGCGGGCTCACTGCTTGAAAAGCATGATCCCGGCACCGAGCGCCGTTGAAGCGCACACGCGCCGTTTATCCGCCCGGCGCAACCAGTTGTTTGCGTGATGCGAGCCTGTACGCCGACACGATGCCCAGAAACAGCCACACAAGGTTGTTGGTCGCCATCATCCCATCGCGGGTTGAATCCCACACATCGCCCCACGGCATCGGCACGCGCGCCGCGTAAAACACCAGAGCCGTCGCCGGATACGCCACGAGTGTGAGTGTCAAGATCGTGAGTGACGCCGCAAACAACCCGAGCTCCACCGAACCACGCCCTCGACTTCGTATCACGATGCTGCCCAGCACCACACCTGTCGGCCACGTCAGCCAGTCCAGTCGATCACCGGTCAACTTTGCAACACCGATCCACGCCGTGGCCCAGAGCAGGCACGCGATCATCGGATTCAGCATCGACTCGATCAATCCTTCACGCCTCACACTCGATTGATCGGCAACTTCTCGCTTCGAGATGGTGGGTCGATCATGGCCGAACGCCTCGCGCATCCATGCGAGTTCCGCGGGAGCAGGTGCCTCGGGTTCACGTGCGGCTTCCGGCGCGCTGGTGGTCAGACGCCGATCGCCCGCAGCGCGATAGTCACGCACGCTCGTGAGGTATGTGGCGAGCCGTGCGTGAAGGTCATCCGTCCATGCCATACCCAGCTCGGCATACACCCTCCGCATCTCGCTGATCGGATCGGCAACCAGATCCTGATACCTCATGCGCGCCAATGTGCCCGGCGGAAGCTCCGCCGCCTCGGCAAGAAACCGCCTCTCGGTCTCCTCATACTCTTCGATGATCCGCCTGCGTACTTCCTGATCCCCAACATGATCCTGAAGCAGGTATGGCCCGAACCGCTGATGCATCGCGACGTTCGACCGCACCACCGCGCCCGCATCTCGGCTCAGGTGTACAAACTTGATGTTCTCCGTGCCGAACACACGCACCAACTCCCGCACGCGACCTGTGTGGCTCGGGTTCTTCAAGAGCACGCCCCGATCGCGATTGACCTTCGCGATCTTCCACGCAAACGCCCAAACGTGATACCCCCAGCACCGAAGCTCAGCGGGACTCAACCCCGTAAGGTTGTGCAGCCTGCTCCAGCCATGATCACCCTTCAAGTTCCACTCTCTCGGAAGCACCATGCGTCCGGGCATGCTGGATGAGAGCGACCAGTTGCAAAGTGCAAAGTCATCTTCAGCGGGCCACTCAGGACCGATTGCAACATCGTCCTGCGGGCGCGTGCTCGCAAGAAACGGAACCAGGAACCAGCGGAGAAAGGCCCATGAGAGCACAAACCCCTGCGGTGCAAGCGCCTGATACCAACGCGGCGTGCAAAGCCTCGCATCGCAGGACATCAGGTAGTGCAGATGCGTCGTTCCCGATCTGAAGTAACCAAGGATGCAGACCACCTTCGGGCTTCCATGTACCGAGCCCAAGGGTTGCGTCGGCTTGGTTCTCTTGAACCTCCATGCAATCCTTAGACCCATGCCCACAAGTGCCCGCTCCGGGAGCGTCAGCACCGTGCCCAAGGCCGAAGTGAACAGCCCGCCCCCAACCCGCGTCCAATAACGCGCCGGCACTCGTCGCCATGCGGCTCCTTTGAGCAGCATCCGTGCCCAAACATCCAACGGCGCAAAGGCCATAAAATGCGGATAAGGCAACGGAAGACGGCGATTGAGCTTCTCGAAGAATGACTCCATGCAGGCTCGGAGCGTACCGGGTCGGAGGACCGCCGTATGGCGGCCCGGAGGCCTATGGTTGTTAAACTTTCAGTAAAGATTGAAAATCCATGCCGAAGACCTTGAACCCAACCTCGACCAAGACCCATCAGTCACAACCTCGGTGCGACCCGCGCCTTGAGGACATTCGTCAACGGGTCATGACAGGAACCCGACTCTCCATCGCCGATGGAGAAGTGCTCTTCAATACAGCCGACATTTACACCGTCTGCGAGTTGGCCGACCTGGTTCGACGTCGCTTGCATGGTGAAGTCGCCTACTACAACATCAACCGCCACCTCAACTATTCCAACGTGTGCGCACTCTCGTGCAAGTTCTGCGAGTTCTACCGCAAGCAGGGCGACGAAGGTTCATACACGCGCGACATGGCGTATGTCAAAGATCAGGTGGCCGAAGCTGTTGAGGGCGGCGCAACCGAGATGCACGTGGTCGGCGGGCTGCACCCGTATCTTCCGTGGAGCTATTACCCCGAGCTGGTGCGAACGATCCGCGAGACCGCCGCTTCGCTCGGGAGCGATCTGCACGTCAAAGCCTTTACCGCGGTCGAAGTGGTTCACCTTGCCAAGATCGCGCGCGTATTCAAAGCCGACGATCGGGCCGCGGGTATTCGTCATGTGCTTTCCGAGTTGAGTCAGGCGGGGCTTGGGTCATTGCCCGGCGGTGGGGCCGAGGTCTTCGACGATCGCATCCATGACGAGGCGTTCAAGGGCAAGATCCGTTCTGATGTTTGGCTCGACGTTCATCGCGTGGCCCACGAGCTGGGTCTCAACACCAACGCCACGATGCTTTACGGCCACATCGAGCAGCGGCACGATCGGCTTGTACACATGGAGATGCTGCGCCGCGAGCAGGATGCCGCGCTCGCCCGTTTGGGATACACCGGCGAGGCGGTTCATCACACGCGCCACCTCGTCCCCAGCGAGGGCGGCCACCTCGGCTATCGTGGTGAAATCTCCGATGCGCCGATCATCACCCTCACGCGCCCCGGAACACCCTTGCCCGAGCACGTTGCGTTTCGAGCCGATTCCTTGGGCGCTAAACGTTCGGCCGGCTACTACCAGACGATCATCCCGCTCCCATTCTTCCCTGATGGAAGTGAGCTTGAGCATCTGCCCGGACCATCGGGTTCAGAGAATCTTCGCACCCTTGCCATCGCGCGTCTCATGCTCGACAACTTCCCGCACGTCAAAGCCTTTTGGATCATGCAGACCTTGCCGATGGCACAGCTCATGCTTCAGAACGGTGCCGACGATATCGACGGGACCGTGGTCTGGTACGACATCACCAAAGTTGGTGGTGCGGATACGCATCAGGAAGTCACCGTCGCATCATTGCAGAAGGCCATACGCGATGCGGGGTTCAGGCCGGTTGAGCGCGACACGCTGTACCGGCCCGTGATCCGTGATGGGAAGACCTGGCGAGTCTGATGATGACGCAAGCGGTCTCGTTCAAAACGAAACACGCTCTGCCGTTCCTTTGAGGGGAGCGGCAAAGCGTGGTGGGTGAAGCGATCCTGGCCACGTTGCGCGGCCACAAACTGGTCCGGTTCTTACGGGCAGCCCGTGAAGAAGTGCTGGAGGTAGTCAAACAGATCCTGCAGAGTGACATAACCGTCATGGTTGATATCGCTTGCACACGCGGCGGGGCCGGTTCCGGCTGGTGGCAGGTCGCCATCTTCAGCCACCGGTTCGGTCGCGACCATGAACGCGAAGTCGAATGAGCGGCCAGCGATATCGTCGATGGGCTTCCAGAGCGCGGCCGTCAGGCCAACACCACGCCCGGAAATCGCACCCTGATTGAAGCGGTAGCTGCACTGGAAGTCACAGCGATCCGAACCCGCGAAGTAGGCACGCTGATTCTGAGCACCGGTTCCGAGACCGTAAATGCTGAACCAGTAGTTCTTATTGCGTTGCAGGATGAACGGTGAACCATCGATGGCCCGCAGATCCCAGAAGCGAACGAGGTAGATGTGCAGCCGGCGGCCATCGATCGTGATGGTCTCGCCGGTATCCTCAATACAGGTGGGCTCAAACGTCGTCGGACGGCTGAAAGTCGCGGGGAGTTTGCACGCGTTGTCATAGACATCAAGGCGCGCCCGAGGCGGGTTGCAGTTGCTGAACAGGTAGCCCTCGAAGTAGCAGAGCCGCTGATCCGCACAATCCTTGACAACGATGTCGTCGGCCGAGCGGGTGTCCTGCGCGATGTTGTTGTTGTTGATCGATGACCCATAGTTGCTCGTTGAATACGCGCCGCCCGCGCCGATGTTATCAACCAGAATCTTGCAGTCATCGCCCTCGATGCAGAAGTTGAAGTCGGTGCAGCCGCAGCAGATCTCGTCAATCGAGACCCACTGTGGCTCATTCTCGTTGGTATCGAAGAACTGGCCCGGACGACCCTTCACGACCTGATTGCCCGAAGTGCCCCAGAAAAACTCTTCATCCGCATCACCTGTGCCGCTGAAGCCAATGAAGGAGACCCAGTACGCCCCGCCGCGTAGCCAGAGGCCCGTGAATGTCGCTTCGACCTCGATGACGCGCAGGCCATCAACCGTTGTTCTGCCGGTCTCGCTGATGGTCACGACTCCATCTGTACACGGAGCAACGCCCATCGGCGTCGGAGGTACGGAGTATGCGTAGGCGAGGGGATCCTCATTCGAGGGGAGGCCATCGCAATCGCTCAAGATGACCACATCAGCCTTGGGGACGACCGAGTTGGTCAGCATGGTGCCGCGAATGGTGCGGATGTAGTAGATGTTGCCTTCGCAAAGCCAGAAATCGTCCGCCGTGATCCGTCCGAAGCGGCGGTAATCTTCACCGAAACCGTTCTGTGAAGTCTGCGCGTTGCGTTCGTCAAAGCGTCCGTTGTCCCACGGCTCGCAGCACTCAACAGGCTGGGCATTGGCCGTTCCAAAAACCGCAGATCCAACAATGCCCAATGCCCAAAGCACAACGCGAAGGTTTCGCACAACAAGCCTCCTGACGAATCTGAACCTATCAACAAAAACCGAACGCAAAATGCAAAACGCTCCAACCGAGGATGACTGAGTAGTCTACCACAGCAGGAGCGCGTGTTTCAAGCACGAAATATTGTTGTAAGTCCGGTAATCGCAGAACTTTAGGCAAAGTTCTGCGGACTCTTGATCCGGACTCGATCAAAACCCAGCCTCTTTAGTTGGTCAGTTCTTTTTCGTAGGCTCGGCCACGGCCGGCGTGGCCGTCAGGATCGCTTTGGCCTCTTCGGGGGTCAGGCGGATCGCGGAGTTGATCGAGACGGTTTCGATCGGAACATCGCCCATGCCGCCCTTGTTGCCGGTCTTGACCATGCGGATCTTGTCAACGACTTCCATCCCCGCAACGACCTTGCCGAAGACGGCATAAGCCGCGCCACCGTTGGCCATGTCGAGCGCATCGTTGTCGCGGACGTTGAGGAAGAACTGGCTGGTGGCCGAGTCGGGCGCGGGCAGGCGGGCCATCGAGATCGAACCGCGAACGTTCTTCAGGCCGTTCTTCCACTCGTTCTTGATCGGCGCATCGGTCGCCTTCTGGGCCAGGTCGGCGGTGTGGCCACCACCCTGAATGACGAAGTTGGGCATCACCCGGTGAAAGATCGTTCCGTCGTAGAACTTCTTATCCACATAGCTGAGGAAGTTCTTGGTCGAGATCGGAGCCTTCTCATTGTTGAGTTCAAGAACAATGTCGCCTTTGCTGGTTGCGAGCTTCACGTACACCAGTTTCTCCTCGGATACGGTGGGGGGGGTGGGGGTGGGGGTGGCAGCGGGTGTTGTTGGGGGCGTTGTGGGCTGTGCCGGTGTGGCGGCCTTCGGATCCGCTTTGGGGTCTGCTTTAGGGTCTGGCGCTGTTGCCGGCTGCGGGTCGGCAGCCTTGGGCTTTTCGGCCGCGGGTGCCTGAGCGAGTGCCGACGAACCGATGAACAGGCTGGTTGCGACGAGGGTCGCTCCGACAAGAATCAGACGAGAAAGCTTCATTCGCAAAATCTCCTGGTATTGGTCGACATTATACGCCGCGATGACCTCGGAAGGGTGGCCGTCGGCGCGGCAACCGTACGATACACATGTGTGCCCTCTCGGTTTCTGCCTTTGTTCTGCCACCCCCGGAACCGACGATGGTATCTTGTACCAGTACGTGCGTGGAAAGTGTCGAGAATTTATCCGCGTCTACACGCGATTGCTCCCGCTCTTCACGCGATCCGGCATGGTCTGTTGATCGAACGCCTCGCACACAGGAGATCGATGATGAGACACGCAGCCAACTTTTTTCGGGCATCCGTGCTTTTTGCTGGGCTTTTCGCGGCAACGATTGCCGCTTCATCCGCGCCCGCCGCGGCCTGTCCGCCGAGCGAGGGCGAGTTTGATTTCGAGTTTTACGACATCAGTGGCGATGGGATGGTGCAGCTTCCGGCGGGTGTGAAGGTCACCGCGGTGGCCAAGACCAGCACGACCGACAAGGAAGGGAAGATCGTCGTCGATAAGCGCGTGGCGCTTGTGGTGGAAGATCCGACGAACAAAAACGCCCGAGTGCTGACCATGCACCTGCCGCCGATGGCGGCCATGGAAATCAAGGAGTGGCTGGCGAGCGCGGTCGAGTCGCAGGAAGCCTGGCTCAAAGAGAGCAAGGCGATTGAGCGGCCCGGCATCGAGTGCGTGCTCGACTCGAAACGCTGCCGCGAACTTGGCAAGGACAAGAAGGCGACTGTTCCCGCGATGTACGTGAGCGTGGCGAGCAAGCAGGGTCGGCACGGTTGGTCGATGCTTTCCGAGCCAGCATCTCGTACGCCCGGAACATGCAGCGAAAAGACCGGGCGGTCATCACCAGCACCGGCGGTTGCCGTTCAGGAAGATCACCGGATCTCCATCACCACCTATGACCGCAGCGATCGCGGTCGCCCGCTCACCATGAAGATGGATGCGCCCACAGCCAAGAACCTGTTGGCCGATCTCTCTCGCGCGATCGATGAGCGTGATGGAAAGATCTTGCCAGCCGTTGAAGTGGAAAAATCCAATGATGCCAAGTCGGCATCGTGAACTGACAGCTCGATGCAGAAATTATGCACACGCGGCGGCCCGGTGCTGCCGCGTTTTTCATGGTGACGCTCAATGCTCATCCATCCGCTGTATCGAGCAACTGTTGCAATCGTGAGTTGAGATTTGGCGGCACCCGCGTGGTCCATGAATGGTCGATCAATCCCACGCCGATCAGATCGCGAAGGTGTGTGCGATCTTTGTCGCGGAAGGCCGTAAGTTTGATGCGAACAAGCGCATCAAGATTGAGGACTCGAAAGCTGCCCATGTCGGTGGACTCGGTGACATCTGGATTCGATGCGGGCTCGTTCGGCCTGACCAGTTCATTCGCGAAGATCAAGTGAACAGCACGGCGAGCATTGGCTTTCGGATCATCAAGAAACAAGTCAAGACCCGCGGCATGACGGTGAGTCAATCCCGCAGATTCAAGTGCCAACTTCGCGGCGGGAAAGTCGCGGCGCCGAATCATGACATCAACATCCTGCGTGTTTCGAACCGCGGCCTGATCAACCGTGGCCACCCATGCCGCGACCGCATTGCCATCGGCGACCGCGTATTCGATCTCACGTTCACGCAGGATCTTTGAGACCCGCAGAAGTCGCCTTCGCACCTCTTCCACGGCGTTCACCATCCGCTGCAAGACATCGTTTGCGGGAATAGCCACGTATGAGGATAGATCTGAAATACCTGTTGCGCGAGCGTTCCAACACGCGAATCAGCGGGGGAAGCCGTCACGATCAAGCTGCTCAGTTCCATCCGCTTCCGATCTATGGCGTCTCTACGCCTGCCCTTCGTAGGAGGGCGCTCAGTTGGCCCGCGTGGTGCTGAATATTCCGGATGTTGTAGATACGCAGTTCCATGAGTGAAAAACGAAGTCGAGAAACGCCCGAAAGGCCTTCGAGCGATGCGGAAAATTCGGCACCGATGACCTCGCGCATCCGCTGAAGACAGAGGGCGAGGTCATCGATGAGTTCCTGCTGACTGAACCGCCGGCTCGGATGTTCCTCGTTCAGTTCATCCATGCCGCGCGGGCGAAACGCCTCGCGCGGCCGCCATGTCGCATCATCCGGTTCGAGATAAAGATCGACAGCGCAGAGCGTGCGATACGCGCCCTGTCAGAACGGATACTTGGCGATGCGATTGTCCAATGGTCGGGCGCGCAGGCGCGTATGCACTCGTTCAGCATGTCGAGCGCACCCTCAAACTGCGAAGTCTACACGCTGCTCAACACCCGGGTTACTCCTCATCGGCCCGCAGCCTGGCCACCACGCTGAAGTCTTCGAGCGTGGTGGTGTCTTGCGTGATCTTCTCGACACCGGCCGCGACATCGCGGAGAAGGCGACGCATGATCTTGCCCGATCGCGTCTTGGGCAGGCTCTCGGCGAAGCGTATCTGTTCTGGACGGGCGAGCGCGCCAACTTCCTTGGCAACATGCGCGCCTAGCTCACGCTTGAGTTCGTCATCGGCCAGCCGGTTGTTATTCTTCAACCATGCGGGCCGCAGGGTGACGAAAGCGACGATCGCGCTTCCCTTGATCTCGTGAGGAATGCCGACGACCGCGGCCTCGGCCACTGCCGGGTGCGAGACGACCGCGCTCTCAACTTCCATTGTGCCCAGAAGGTGCCCCGAGACCTTGATGACATCATCGACACGCCCCATGACCCAGAAGTATCCGTCCTGGTCGCGGCGTGCGCCATCGGCTGAGAAGTAGAAGGGCGTGCCCGTCTCCGGGTCTTTGATCCGACCCCAATAGCTGCTGATGAACCGCTCGCGGTTGCCATAGACGCCGCGGAGCATTCCCGGCCATGGCTTGCGGATGACGAAGAGTCCGCCCTGATTGGGGCCAAGCTCGCGGCCATCTTCGTTGACGATCGCCGCGTCGATCCCGAGCATCGGCACGGTACACGAGCCGGGTTTGGTCGCGATCGCGCCCGGAAGGGGTGTGCAGATGTGGCCGCCGGTTTCCGTCTGCCAATACGTATCGACAATCGGGCAACGCTCGTTCCCGATGTGCTTGTGGTACCACATCCACGCCTCGGGATTGATCGGCTCACCAACGGTGCCGAGCAGTTGGAGCGATGAGAGGTCGTGCTTTGCGGGAAGGTCGTCACCCCACTTCATGAATGTGCGGATCGCCGTCGGGGCTGTGTAGAACTGGGTGACCTTGTGACGGGCGATAATGTCCCAGAATCGGTCGTTGGCGGGGAAGTTCGGTGAGCCTTCGTACATCAGGCTCGGAACGCGATTCATCAACAGGCCATAGAGCACGTAGCTGTGACCGGTGATCCAACCGATATCCGCGCTGCACCAGAAGACCTGGCCCGCGCTGGGGATCAGGTTAAAGGTCAGGCGGGCGGTCATCTGCACAAACGCGAGATAGCCTCCGGTTGTGTGGACAATTCCCTTGGGCTTGCCAGTTGAGCCGCTGGTGTAGAGCAGAAAGAGCATCTGTTCGCTGTCAAGCTCGGCGCATGGGCAGGCATCGCTCGCGCGATCCACCACGTCGTGCCACCAGTGAAACCTTGTCGGCCCGATCAGAGGCGAGCCGGTGCGGAAACGTCTGCTCGGGGGGACATGGGCCGTTCTCTTGAGCACAACAACGTGGTTGATGATGTGTCCTTCATTGCCGAGGATGCGCACGGCATCCTCGACGTTTTTCTGAAGTGGGACAATCTCGCCCCTGCGATGTCCACCATCGGCGGTGATGATGACGCGGCTCTTGGCATCGGCCGCGCGCTCGCTGATGGCCGTGGGTGCAAACCCGCCAAAGATCACACTGTGGGCCGCGCCGATGCGGGCGCACGCGAGAATCGCCACGGCCAGTTCAGGCACCATCGGCATGTAAATGGTGACAACATCGTCGCGCTTGACACCCAGAGATTTCAACGCGTTGGCGCACTTGCTCGTCTGGATCTGCAGGTCGCGGTAGGTGAACTCACGGATTTCCGGTTCCTGCGAGTATTTGGTCGAGTGCGATTCGTGGCTGGTGCGTTGACCCGCCGCGACAGGCTCGCCCTCCCAGATCAAGGCGACTTCATCGCCGTGACCCGCCTGCACGTGACGGTCAACGCAGTTAAAGCACGCGTTGAGCTTGCCGCCCACAAACCATCGTGCATCGGGCACAGTCCATTCCAGAACGGCCTTCCACGGTTCGAACCAGGCAAGTCGTGCACCTTCCTTGGCCCAGAACTCTTCGGGATTGTTGATCGAGTGTTCGTGAAGTTGCCGGTACTCAGGCATGGACGAGATTGCCCAGGGACTGAGGCCCGAGGTCTTGGGGACCGGAAAGACGCGAGTCTCGTTCAGGACTGAGTCCATCACTCCGGCTCCACCAGAGTTGTCGGCTGGTGTTTGGGTATCGGTCTTGAATGATGGCGAGAAAGGATTGGCCATAGTCTGAGAATATCGCTTTTTGGAGGAGGGTACCCGAAAAAGAGGCTTCGGATGAAAAATGTTCCGTTCACAAAGAATCTTCTGAATGATTTGTGCGAAACCCATCCAGCCCACCAAATGTGCGGCTGGAGAACCTGTTCACCATGAATCAGAACCTATCGCCCAAGGACTTGGCATCGGTCATCGGAGTAAGTGAGTCGTCTCTCAAGAGATGGGTTGACGATGGTCGGCTTGTCGCATCGCGAACATCCGGCGGACATCGAAGGATTCCCGTCCATGAAGCGGTGCGCTTTATTCGTGAGACCGCCCAATCGGTGGTGCGCCCAGACCTCCTGGGTCTCTCGGACCTTACGCGCGTGCCCGTGGCCAAGGTCACCGGAGGGGAGGGTGAATCGGCACTGCTGGCCGCACTCGAAGCTGGTCATGCAGAACAGGCTCGCGGCCTGATTCTCGCCCACTATCTGACCACACGCACCGTAGCATCGGTGTGTGATGGCCCCATTGCTCACGCCATGCATCGCATCGGCGAGCTTTGGCGGCATTCAGAGCAGGGCATTGCGATCGAGCACCGTGCAACTACGATCTGCGTTGAGGCTCTGCACAATATCCGTCTGCTGCTGCCGCCAACTGCCGAGGAAGCCCCCGTGGCCGTGGGTGGCGCGATCGAGGGTGACCCCTACACGTTGCCGACGCTCATGGCGGCGACATGCTTCCGCGAGTTGGGGGTTCGAGATATGGATCTGGGTGCCAACACGCCGTTCCTTTCGCTGGTTGAGACGGCCCGCCGCCATCGGGCGAAGTTTGTGTGGATATCAGCGTCGGCCATCAACGGCGGAAGTGCGGGGGCAGCCCGAGTTGTCGATGCACTCCGTCAGGCTGCTGGCAGCATTTCTGAGATGGGTGCGAGCCTGCTGCTTGGTGGGCGCGCGATCTATGGTCTGAGTCTTCCGCAGCTTCCTTCAACACACGTTGTTCATTCGATGTCGGAGTTGGTGAGCTTTGCCCGAGGCGCGAGGACGAAGGTAGCAGCACCCGAGGTGGTGAAAGTTCCGACATTGCGAGCCGCGGCGGTCAGATGATGGTTGATGGTCGGATGAACTGGCACAAACGAAAACGCCCGCGTCTTTCGACGCGGGCGTTGGTGTTTAGTTTGCTGTATTCAGCCGAAAGGTGAACTCAGCATCCGCTGAAGTAGGCGGAGAGGAAGTCGAAGATGTCCTGAACCGAGACAGCGCCCATGCTGTCGTTGGTGTTCGCGCAAGAGTCGCCGGAGAAGTAGCCGGTGAGGAAGTCGAAGATGTCCTGTACCGAGACGGATGAGCCGGACTTGTTGTAGTCGCCGCGGCAGCAAGGAACCTGGTTGCTGAAGGGGAGGCAGGTGGTTCCGAGTCCGGCGAAGGTCCGGTTGGTGCCGGGGCCGGTCGGACAGGCCGCGACGGTGGTGATGGTGCAACTGGAGCCGCAGCAGCACGCACCGGTTAGGGGAACGACGATGCAAGGGCCGGTGGGGATGGTGACGAACTGTGACCCAACGAAGCCACCGGTGGTCTCATCAAAGTTCACGAGACGAGCTTCGCCGGGGTTGACAGTCCCGGCGGGAAGGCCGCCCGAGACCTGGTTTGAAAGGAAGTCGTGGCCGCTACCGTTGATGAATGCGGTGAGACGGATGGGTGAGACGCCATCCCAGCCAAGCTCATCCAGACGGATCTTGAACTCGATGCCGGTGTTGACCAACTGGCCATCGGTGGCGGTTGAACCGGTAACGCCGAGGATGTTGCTGTTATCAATGCTCACCGTGATCAGGCCGGGGAAGGTGAGATTGGGGTTCGGCGAGACGGTGCCGAGTGGATCAAAGGAGTTGGCGCTGATGAGGCGGGGCGCGAAGGAAGCGAATGGCTCGGCGATGGGGGGCAGGGCGTTCACGACCGTGTTGAGGTCGCCCTGAACATCAATGCCCGGGACGCTGGAGGGATTGGATGAGCTGCCAGCACCGTTGGGCATACAGACCATTGCCACTTCGCGAACGCAGAACGTTCCATCGAAGCTCAACGGGTTGGAGACGGACTTGAGCCCGCGGGTGAACGAGCCGAAGTCGAGCAGGCCCTGAGCGTTGGTGACATCGCCCGCCGCGCCGTTGGTGCGCAGGAAGCTGGCCTCTGCGGCCTGCGAGACAGGATCGAGCGTTGCGAAGCCATCGTTGTGAACTGAGAGCCAGTAGTCGGCCTTGAAGGTGGGGTCAAAGGTGAGGCCCGGACCTTCGTTGCCGGCGCCCATGCGGTTGAGGCCACCGAAATCAACGGCGACGTTGTCAGCGCGAAGGGTTTGCTGTCCCGCGTCGAGCGTGGTGTTGTCAACATCGAAGAACATGTCGAGCTTGTTGTTGTTGACTTCGAGGTTGCCGGCGATGAAGACGTGCAGGAAGTTTTCGCAGACAATGCCGTAGATGGCATCGATCTCGCTTCCGTAGGCTTTGTCCGGACTGGGGACGGGGAGAGGCTCGGAAACGCAGGGTGTCACGATGATGGGGGCGGGATTGACGGCCGAGCCAACAAAGCGGCCCTGACCATCACCAGCCGTGAGAATCTCGCCAATATTGGCGAAGGTGGTGACCGTCGGCGAGCCGCCGTTGGTGCAGGTGATTCCGTAGTCGGCGGTGAAGCTGGCATCAAACTTCAGGCCATCGGTGGCAAGGTTGTTGGTGCGGCCAAGGCGGTTGAGGCCGTTGAAATCGAGATTGGGGTTGTTGTTCAGAAGCTGGTTCTGACCTTGACCGGTAGCCGTGTCCAGGAAAACCCAGATCTTGTTGAAGTTGGATTCAACATTGCCCGAGACGAAAATGAACAACTGCTTCTGGCCAGCGATCTCAACGACCCTTGCGTAGACCGCATCGATCTCTGAACCGTTGCTCGAGCCGGGAAGGCCGAGGTTGCTATCGCCAAATGCGGTATCGGTGTCGTTGACCCAGAGTGCCGCGCCATAGAACGCGGCATCAAGCGTGCCGTCGATCACAGGGCCGGTCGGATCGGTCGCGGTGCCATTGAGCACCGAGACGAACTGATTGCCCGCAACGCCGCCGACATCGGCATCGTTGAAGGTCACGAGGCTAGGCTCGCCAAGGTTGGCGGGCAGGCAGGTTGGTGCCGGAGGACTGCCAATGACCTGGTTTGAGATGAAGTCGTGACCTTGACCAATGACAAAGCCAGCGATTTTGATTGTGGCCTCGCTGGGGTTGTTGATCGCCGAGAAGGGAATCTGGATCTCAACGCCGGTGGTCACGGGCGCGCCGGCACCTGCGACGCAGGCGGCTGCCCCGCCAACACCAGCGATGTTGGAGTTGTTGATGGCGAGCCTCATGCCCGAGCCAAAGCTGCTGCATGGGAAGGTGCCGGGAACGTTGTCGCCGAAACCTGTGGGGTTGGCGGTGTTCACCCAAAGAGGTGCGCCGTAAATCGCGTCCTTGTTACCATTGATTGTGGGCACCTGTCCAAGGGCGGTGGAGGCCGCCGCGAGCAACAGTGCGCCTGCAAGACAAGACGAAACGTTCTTCATCGCATCACTCTCCCAAAGATGATCGCTTCAACGGATCAGACAACGTACCCGACCGCGCAGCAACACCCGCCGCGCGCTCATTCAGGCCGTAACTCAACAGTCTACCTCTCTTGTGTAAACGTTGCCATGAAATACTACAACCTTTGCAATTAGCTACGAAACAGTGGACGTGAACGTGTTGAGCCAGATTGCCCCATTTGACAAGCCGGACCGAGTACCATGAACAGGGTGATTTGGCAGTCGCGATCGTGCCAACGAGATTTCTTTGTCCATCGGAAGCCAGAGATTCGATTGACACGGCGTGAATGCACCGTTTAAATGAACGATTTGTGGTCTTGAAATTGTGGTACATTGTGGGTTGTCTGGAAACGGTTTCACACGAACCGCATCGATTCGTTATAGTGATGCGTATCGGCTCTTGAGCCTGAATGCTTTTGGAGTGGGCTCGGAGGTTTTGGTTCGTTGGCCGCGTCATGAACCCGACGCGAAGGGTGACAATCCTGACTTGCCGTGCGATGTGAGGCGCGGCGACTTACGAGAGGAACGGCATGCACGTGCATCGAGGCTCGACGACACAACAAGGCTTTCCCCAACTGAGCAGGTCCGGCAGAGGTCTCGCGTTCACGCTCATCGAGTTGCTAGTGGTGATTGCGATTATCGCCCTGCTCGTGGGCATTTTGCTGCCTGCACTTGCCAAAGCGCGTGAGCAGGCCAAGCGGATTGCTTGCCTCAGCAATGTGCGGCAGATGACGCTCGCGATGAACTTCTACGCGAAGGATTACAAGGACTGGTTCCCGGTGATGCCCGCACGCTCGGTGGCCACGCTCTTCGATCAGGCGCCCGGGCAGGGTCAGTACCTGCATGGTGGTGTCGCTGGCATGTTCAGCCTTGAACAAAAGGGTGATGGTGTGGATGCCGGATATGGGGGGGACACGGTCGGCGGCCTTCCCTACCTCCCGATGAACGGTGTTTCCGGCAACAAGGAACCGCTGCTTGCTTCGTACCTCGAAGGCTTTGCGGTTGCCAAGTGCCCATCGGACAACCTCGATCGCTTTTACAGTGGCGGAGCCAGCGCGTACAGCCAGGGCGTCATCAAGTCACCGAAGGCGGCTGTGTCGCAGACGGAAGTTGCTTCGTACAATGTCTCGTACATGTACATCGCAGGTTTCAAGACCGATGAGCAGGTGCTGGTGAAGCCCGTGCCGCTGTGGGGCGATGAGACGAACGGATACGACAACGGTACGCGGTCTTGGTACGGCGTTGATGGTGATGCGACTGCGGCCGGCGTTCCGATCGGCTCCAATCAGTACGCGAAGGATGACAATCACGGTAAAGATGGTGCGAACTTCGCGTTCACCGATTCGCACGCTGAGTTTGTAAGTGGCACGTTTGTGGGGCGGTTCTTCAAGGAATTCCTTGATACGCAACGCACGCGGCGTAACCCCGATTGGATCGATGTGATTCAGCGCGGTCGGTCGAGCCGCATTCAGACCATTGACTGATCACTTCTTCAGCCCTCGCGTCCTCGGCCTTTGCTCAACTGCTCCACACCACGGTTTCATTCCGCATGTATTCGTCATGACGATGCGGAAGCACGTATCATCGGCCCCGTGACCAATCCTCATTCCGCAGCCACCGGTTCGGATCGATACCAGGCCGCCGCAGTTTCGCGGTCGCTCTGGCGTCGCATCGTTTCAGCGCAGGAATCCGGACTCGTCCTCGTCATCGCGCTGATGATGGCGGTGCTCACCATCTTTGGTGGGACCAAGCGATCAGCGATTACGGTTCCGATTCCCACCAACGCGACGTTTGCGGTTGTGGAACAAGGGGATGACAGCCTTCTGATCGTCAAAGGTCAGGATGGCACAGAGCGTCGGCATCTCTCGACGCGCATCTGGAACATCTCGGAACCCGACGAGGCTCGTGACAACGCGCGTACCGCGGCGGGATTCACGACGATCAGCAAGTTTCTCAACCGTGAGAACCTGGTCATCCAGACGACCAACGCCAGCTACTTCGCGGTGATGGCCGTTGGCATGACCGCGATCATCATTCTGGCGGGGATTGATCTTTCGATCGGTTCGATCTACGCGCTGGCCGCGCTGCTGGGCGCAATGGCCGTGAACACGCTGGGGAAAGATGCGGGCGTAGTTCCGACAGTGCTGGTGGCGATGGCGACTTGCTGCACCGTTGGTGCTGCGTGCGGCTTTGTCAACGGGGCGGCGAGCTACGCCCTCCGCGTTCACCCGTTCGTCATCACGCTCGGCACAATGGCCATTTATCGTGGGGCGGTGCTGCTGATCTCGAAAGCTCAGACGATTGCCGTTGAGCCTGAATCACTACAGAAGGGGTTTTTCAAGGCTGAACTCTTCGGTGTGAATCCCATTCCGACCGCGATCATGCTGGTTGTGGCCGCGGTGGGCATGTTTGTGCTCTCGCGCACGGTCTTTGGGCGGCAGGTCTATGCGATTGGTGGCAACGAGACGGCCGCGAAGTATGCGGGTATCGCGGTTGGGCGTGTGAAGGTGCTGGTGTACACGATCACCGGCGCGTTGGCGGGGCTCTCAGGGTCCATGTACCTCGGCTACTTTGCCAGTGCGGAGAACAACGCGGGCAATGGGTACGAGCTGAAAGTCATTGCGGCGGCGGTCATCGGTGGTGCGAGCCTGTCCGGCGGGCGTGGGAGTGCGGTGGGCGCGGTTCTCGGGGCGATCCTTGTGCAGCTCATTGACAACGCTCTGGTGATTCTCGAAATTAACCAGAACTACTCGCAGGTGGTGATGGGGGCGGCCATCGTCTTGGCGGTGGTGCTGGATCAGACCAAGGGCCGTTTGACAAAGTGAAGGCGGCGTGAGGGTGGGGCTTGGCGATAGTCTTTGAGATCGATCGTAAAAAGTTAGGCTTGCGGGCGTTGGGGAGAATCATGCACGGAGCGGGATTCTGTATCCATCTGTGTGTTCATCGGTATGATTCAGAGTCAAAGGGTCGGAAACGCAACGGGGGTTGGTGGGTTTTGGGAGAATCGCTGAAATGAATACGCGCTCGTTCATCAAGTTCGCGGCGGCAGGAATCGCGGCCGCGACAGTGGTCGCCTCGGTTGGGCTGCTTGCGGGGGCCGGAGATGCTTCACCGAAGAAGACGTATGAGTTTGGCGTGATTGCCAAGAGCCAGTCGAACCCGGTCTTTCAGGCCGCCCGAACCGGCGCGGAAGATGCGGCGAAGGAACTGAGCGCGAAGTACGGTGTTGAAGTGAAGATCAACTGGCGCACGCCGAACAACGAAGATGCGCAGCAGCAGGCGCAATATGTTGAGCAGTTGGCGAGCCAGGGGGTTGATGGAATCAGCGTGAGCTGTTCGGATGCCAAGGTGCTCAAGGGCGCGATTGACAGCGCGGTGGGCAAGGGTGTTGAGGTCGTGACGTTCGACTCCGATTCACCCGACAGCAAGCGATTCGCCTATTACGGAATCAACGATGTTGACGCGGGCAAGGCCGTGATGAAGGAACTCGCCAAGGCGATGGGCGATAAGGGTGTGGTTGCGATTCTTGGTGGCAACGCGAACGCAACGAACCTGCAGAACCGCATCAAGGGCGTTGAGGAAGAGCTCAAGAACCACCCGAACATCAAGCTCAAGGACAAGTTCTATCACCCCGAGACCGCGGCCGAAGCTGCCCAGAAAGTTCAGAGCGTGCAGAGCGCGAACCCTGAGATTACAGGTTGGGCAATGGTGGGGGGCTGGCCGCTCTTCACCAAGAATGCGCTCGATGGGGTGTATGAGCACGCGAAGGTTGTCAGCGTCGATCATCTGCCGGAGCAGTTGACCTATGTTCGGAATGGACAGGTTCAGGCGTTGATCGGTCAGGATTGCTATGGCTGGGGCCATCAGACGGTGATGATGCTCTTCGACAAGGTTCACAACAATAAGAAGCCTGCAACGGTTGTGAACAACTTCGAGCTCAAGACCGTGACCAAAGAGAACGTGGATGAGTACGCGGGCCTTTGGGACAAGTGGCTCGGCAAGAAGAAGGATGAGGCGAAGCCCGCTGAGCCCGCGAAGAAGTGAGCGTGGGGGGTTGAGGTTTCGAGTGTTGACCAAGATTTTATGGGTGAGCAAGTGCTCACCCTTTTCTTTTGTATCAGAAGGTCCTCAGCTTTAAGTCCGTTGCTCACCACTATCATTCGCCACCATGTCCGATCTCCTGATTGCCAACACCATCTCGAAGCGTTTCGGCATCACGCAAGCGCTGGACAACGTAACCGTCGCGTTTCGTGCGGGAGAAGTTCATGCGTTGATGGGTGAGAACGGCGCGGGCAAGAGCACGCTCGGCAAGGTCATCAGCGGCCTGCACAAGCAGGACTCGGGGGTGGTCTCAATTGATGGGCGGGAGTTGAAGCCCGGCAGCATTGACGATGCGTTTCACGCGGGGATTCGCATTGTTCATCAGGAGCTTGCGCAGTGCCCGAACCTGACCGTGGCCGAGAACCTCTGTTTGCACGATATTCCGCGAACCAGGCTTGGCACCGTAGATGATCGCGCGATGTGCGAGCGTGCCGAGAGGTTGCTTGCCAAGCTTGAGCCGGGAATCGATGTTCGCGCCAAACTCGGAACCCTGAGCCCGGGTCATCGACAGATCGTGCAGATTGCTTCGTCGCTCGATGAAAGCCCGGCCAAGGGCGCGGCGGGAGGACACACGGCACGCGTGATTGTTCTCGATGAGCCGACCAGTTCACTATCCATTGCGGAGGTTGACCGTCTGCTCGAGATCGTGCGAAGATTGGCCGCACAGGGGCTGACATTGATTTACGTCAGCCACCGGATGGGCGAGATCTTCGCGGCGTGTGATCGGGTGACGGTGCTGCGCGATGGAAAGTATGTTGCCACGAGCAACGTGAAGGATATCAACGAATCAACACTTGTTGAGCAGATGATCGGGAGGAAGGTCGGACCGGCGGTCAAACGCACGGTTCCTGCCGCGGAGGCGGCCGCGCCTGCGCTCGATGTGCGGAATCTCAGTTCGCCCGGCAAGCTCGAACGAGTGACTCTGAGCGTGCGACCGGGCGAGGTTCTGGGTGTGGGCGGGCTGGTCGGTGCGGGTCGGAGCGAACTGCTTGATGCGATTTTCGGGCTCGATGCGCGGGCAAGCGGAACGGTGATCGCGGCGGGTGTGGAGCTGGCCATGGCGGGCAGCGTGGGCTCGCACCTTGGGCCTCGTGCCGCGATCGCGGCGGGAGTTGGGTATGTGCCCGAAGACCGCAAGTTGCAGGGGCTCTTCTTTCTGCTGGGCGTCGGCGAGAACATCGTTGAACCTGTAATGCCGCGGCTGGCAATGCTGCTGGGTATTCGTGACCTCGCGGCCGAGCGTCGCCATGTGAGTGGGCGACTGACATCGTTTCAGGTCAAGACCGCAGGACCGAACGCGCTTCCGGGTTCGCTGAGCGGAGGAAACCAGCAGAAGCTGCTCATTGCACGGTGGATGGGCGAGGGGACCAAGGTGCTGCTGCTTGACGAGCCGACGCGCGGGATTGATGTGGGCACGAAGGCGGAGATCTATCGGCTTGTGCGCGAGGCGGCCGATCAGGGTCTTGCCGTGTTGCTGGTGTCGAGCGAGATGCCAGAGTTGCTGGCGCTGAGTGACCGCATTGTGGTGTTGAGCGAGGGAAGATTGACGGGCGAACTGCGGAACCAGAGCGATATGACGCAGGAACGGATCTTGCGTTTGGCCACGAAAGGGCAGTGAGTTGTTCGTTCAACCTTCGCTGCGAGTGGTGAGGGTTGAAGGGCGGATGAAGAGCCGGGCCATCAGCACCAATCCCAATCCCGGAATCAACCAGTGTGTTTCGCGTTTGATGAAGCCCATCCAATAGCAGGGCGCGGCGAGCATGCACGCGATGGCAAGGACGGTGAGTTTTTGGCGGGTAGGCTTTTGCGTGTGTTTTTCGCCGCGGATTGGGATCATGCAGAGCCAGACGTAGGCGGGGAAGAGGAGTCCGTAGAAGGACATGAAGAGGCGGTAGATGATCTCCGGCCCAGTCAATCGTGCGTGTTGAGATAGCGAGCGGTTGTCGAGCGCGTGGGCTGCCACGTAGATCACGGCACACAATCCTGAAACTACAGAGGCAACTAAAACAAGACGCCGCACGCCGAGAGTGCGAACCAGAGCTTGGCTGTGAGCCGAGAGAGTAAACAAGCTTTGAACGGCGATATGCGACAGAAGCAAGCCATAAAAGATGGGTGGCATCCGCGCTCCACCTCCATCGAAGCCAAGCGCGGGATGAACCATACCGGCGTATCCAGCGGTCAGAAGAATCATCAACAGAAAAAAACACCCGAAACCGATTGAGAATGCTGATCGAGCTTCCAGCCTGCCTGACCGTAATCTGGCCAAGTGGAACGTCGCATCAAGGTATGGGCACAGGGCAAACCCGAAGGCACAGACCCCTGCAAGGCCGACAAGACTCGGATGGATCGGCGTGCTCGCCGATGGCATTGAAATCCACCCATCATCCAGCATCCGGACACCGATTCCCGCTGACCACACGAGCGCAAGCGCGGCGGCTGTTTTGAAAAATCCAAAGAGACAAACCAGCAAGACAATCAGGGCCGGAGCAACAACTTGCACAAACATTCCGAATGGCAGATTCGGACCTTGCACATTGAATAAGTCGCTCCCTAGAACTACTAGCCAGGTAAACAGCCAGATGTGAAACGCGGCCGTAACAGCCGAAAATGATGAGACCATGAGCTTGTGAGCCGTCAGCACACGCAGCGACTGCTCGCGATTTCTAAGCACCCACCCCATCGCCCCCGCGCCAATCACGTTCGGCACGGCGAACACCACGAACCCCCAGAGGCCGTAGTCGCGCATCAGGAGGACGGGCAGGAACATACCGATGCACCACGTCCACGAGCACGCGAGGTACGCGGCCCATCCGAGTGTGACAAGCCAACTTGAGCGGGATTGTGGAGCGGCGGTATCGAGCACGTGCGGCGAGTGTAGCCGGTGGCCTCAGGTTGGCGGCGGAGTGTCTGAAGCTGGTGCCGGAGCAGGGGATGATGTTGCTTCCTGGCGGGGGTCGCTGGTGGGGGGGCGCTGGCGTCGCTCGCGCTTACTTTTCTGGTGGAGCTTCGGCGTGACGTGGAAAGTCGCTTCGCACTCGCCGACGCGCTTCTCACGCTCACCCTTGCCACCCGCCACGGGCTTGCTGATGCCCTGAAAGATCTTGAGGTCGATGGTGATGTTGAACTCGCCGCCGCCTTTGAGAAGCTCTTCGATATTCTCTCGGGGCGTGATTCGATACACCGCAGGGCCGAGGCAGGGTCTCAAAAAGTCGTAGCGCAGGTGTTTGCAGACGACGGTGTAATCGCCGCCGCAGACACCGAAGACGTACATGCCACCGGCGATCTCGCTGTTGCCGAGCAGGGCGGCACCGGCCATGGCGTTGTACCAGTTGCGGTTGAAGCGGCGGAAGGGGAGGATGGCGGTGAAGGTCTTCTGATCAAGCCGCTTCATCTTGATGCCGCTGCGGAAGGCAAAGGGGAGCCAGATGAGCGAGCAGACGCGATGCCAGAAGTTGTTTTTGGTTGAGAGCTTTGAGACGTAGGCTTCAGCGCGCTCGGAGAAGCTGCGCTTGCGCGGAGTGGGCTTGGGCGCGGTCGTATCGATAGCTTGTGTGTGCGGGATGGGTGCCGCGGATTGCAAGGCGGGTTGTTGTGGGGCACTCACGGTCAACGGGCTTCACCTGTCTCGGATGTTCCGAGAATGATAGCGGGTGAGGGTTGCGGGCGTGGAGGGTCGGAGGGTCCGATCAAGGGAGATAAAGGAAGATTTATCCGCGCGGAGTGGGAGAGAAAAACGCTGTTTTTTCAGCTATTCCGGTTCATGGACAAGTGTGAACCAGCCATTGCCATTATCCTTGACACGAACCAGCGGGTGCCCAGGCTCATGGTCAAGGCAGAGTACCCAGTCGCTTCGGGCAGCTTCCGCCAGGAACCAGCGGCGTGTGACCATTGAGGTGTAGGGTTCGACGTCGTAGCTCAGGGAATAGGCCGCGCCGGAGTGGTTGACGGTGGGCATGACATCCGGAGTGAAAACGATGGTTCGACCCTTCCCACCAAGGTCGGGTCCGGGCTCGGTGAACTTGATCGCCTGCTGGCCCCAGGTGTGTCCGGGGACCAGAAAGACCGAGAGCCCACCTCCCGGCCACAGCTCGGTCTCACGAAGTTCGATGGGTGTGGAGGGAAGATCGTCTCGATTCGGGGTGAATCCGAAGGGGAACGGACGGGGCGAGTCAACGAGTTTGAGACGGTCGGCGATCGGGTGAAGATGATCCGGAAAGTAGGTCTTGGTCATGACGGATCGGTTGGCGATGGCATCGTGCCACTCGCGGGCCTGAACGTGGATGCTGGCGTTGGGGAATGTCACGCAGCACCCGCCGGCCTGGGAAGATCCGCCGCCGCCATCGCTGTTGGGCGGAGCGGCCCACGTGGGCCGCTCGCCCGACCTGGGCAGTCGCGTGAGCGCGCCGGCGTGGTCAAAGTGGAGGTGCGAAACCACGACGGCGTCGATCGACTCGGGAGTTGCGCCGACCTCTGCCAGCGCATCGATGATCGTTCGTGGGCGCGTGGTGCCGGGCGCGCGCTCGAGCGCGAAGACCTCCTGCATTTTGGGATCGAGCTTGTCACCTGAACCGACTTCGATCAGCACGCGTCGCGGCGAGATTTCAGGTGTTTCTGAAGAAGGTGTGACGCGATCAAGGAGCAGGCAGTTGTGCTGCACGGTGATGCGACCTTTATCATCGGTCGGGACGGTCTTGGACCAGACCACCCGAGGGATCAATCCGAACATGCTCCCGCCGTCGAGCTTGAAGCTCGCGGCGCGAAGGAGCTTGAACGTGTAAAGGGCGGGCGGTGCAGGGGTGAATGGGGAAGTGGTCATCGGTGTGGAGAGTAGGGATTGTCGATGGGTGCCTAACGGGTGGTGGTGGAGGAATCGGGTGCTCTGAGAACATCGAGCGCGGTAACCGGTTTGGGTGTGTAGGCATGATGATCGAATGTATCTGAGCATGACCATTTATCCACATGGCGAGAATACTCAACACGTAAGGCATGTTTTGATGCACCATATTGGTACGACCTTGCCGGGCAAGCTCATGGGCATGGAACAGCTTGTCAGCGCGTGATCGCAAACACTAAGGAGTCTGCACAATGAGCGTACATCGACTGATGATCTTGGTCGTCGTGCTGTCAACGCTGTTGGCCAACAGCGCGCTTGGGCAAGGTCGCCTGTATCGGCTTGAAGCGGGGAGCAACAGGCAGGAGGGGTGCTTCGCGCCGTGTCTGTGCCCGATCTTCATCGCTGAAGACCTTGCCGGAACATTCGTGCTCACCGAGGCGGCGAGTTCAGACCGCTGCACGCGTTCGTTCTCGATCACGAATGTGAACTGGGTCTACTCAACGGGCGGCGCGGATGTGCGTCTTACCGGAGCGGGTACGTACGAGATTTATAGTTGTGGCCCGTGGATTCGGCGCAGCCAACGGCTGACCCTTGACCTGTCTGAGGACGGCGGCCGGCCTCGTCGATTTGACAGCGGGATTGTTGCGGGCGGAAACAGCGTTCCGATGCTTGATATCTCGGTGGCATTGAATGGATTTTATTGCTACGACACGGCGTATCACGTCGTTGCAAATCCTGTTTCCAAGCGAGAGATGGTCTCATACAACCTTCATCGTTCGGAGTATGTTGAAGGATGCTATGCGCCTTGTCTTTGCCCCATTCGATCATGGGATGCCGCTGGCTCGTTTGTGCTGGTGGACATCAATACGAATCCCAACCCAGCACGCAAGCGCTATGCGGTGGTGAACTTTCAGGCGGAGACTGTTGGGCCGATCGATCCGCCCGATCGTGCTTTCAGCGGATTCGGCATCTACTCACTTGGGCTGTCGGATCAACGGCTGGTGCTCGATGTCCAAGACGCGGTGACGGGCCATCTCAGGCTCGACAGCGGCATAGTGGTGTATTCGGGCGGGTGGCCAGAGATCAACATCGACCTCTCTGACAATGGGTTCTTCTGCTTTAACCACGCGTTCAACCTGCACGCTCGGCCCTAGTGCTCGATGCCGGAGAGATGATTTTCATGGGCTCTTCGATGTTTATCGGAGAGCCCTGGCTCATTGGTGAAAGGTCTCTCGAAGCCACTGAACATCGTTGGCCGACATCGGCACATCGAGACCGGCTTGCACATTGCACGCCGCCTGCTTTGCGTTGCGAAAGCCGGGAATCGTGGAACTCAAGTGGTCGTGCGCGAGCACCCAGCGCGAGGCGACGGATGAGAGCAGGACGGTTTGATCGAGCGTGCTCTGGCCGGCAGCGTTGAATCGTTGCTTGACCTTCTGAAGCTTTGCGCGGACTTGCAGGAGGGATTCGGTGGTGAAATCCTTTCTATTGGCGCGATATTCACCTTCTGCAAACTGCGGCGGGTTTTGGGGATCAAACTTATCGAGCAGCAGGCCTTGATCCAGCGGGCCGAAGGCTACGAAGGTGCAGCCGTATTGGGTCATCAGGCTTTGCAGCGGGTTTCCGAGTCTGATGAACTCGTCGTAACGGAGGTTGGCCTTGCTCTGAAGGACATCGGGCTTCAAAATCGGAATCGCCCGCGCGAAATCTTCCTGGCTGTAGGCCGATTGTCCCACCGCACGCACCTTGCCCTCCTTCACCAGTGCGTGCATGGTCGCGGCCGCGTCGTGCAGATAGTCGTGCGGTTTGCCGTCGTAGCCCGGGCCGAGGTAGGTGCCGTGATGGAAGTAGTAGATATCGATGTGATCGGTACCAAGATTGCGTAGAGACTGTTCGCACTGCGAACGGATGTGCGGCGGATCAAAGGCCCAGGGAGCTGTGCCCTTGAAGTGCCCGACCTTCGTGGCGATTACCTGAGTTTCACGCTTGATGCCTAGTTTCTTGAAACACTGCGCGAGCAATCGCTCAGCCCTTCCGTTGCCGTAGTTGTCGGCGTTGTCCCAGTGGTTGACACCGGCATCAAGCCCGACCTTGACACCCGCAAGCACTTCGTCTTCATCCACCTGTGCCCAGCCGATCGGCATGCCGCTGTCTGATGACCAGTTCGGCCCGCCCATCGTCCAGCAACCAAAGCCGATCTCGGAGACCTGGATGTTTGTCCTGCCGATGGGTCGATAGCGCATCAGAGTGGCTCCGTGGTTGGGAAACGTCGGAGGATAGCTCAGCAAATGCCCTGGCGATCTCCGCGTTGCTGGCGATGGTTCAGATACACTCCGCGTATGAACGTTTACAAATGGATCGGCGGAATCTTTGTGGTCGGCCTTGAGGCGGTCTCCGCTGCACTGTTGGGTGGGTGTGCGACCACGGGCAGCGCGCATGATGCCGCGGTGGGGCCTGCGCTGCGCGAGAGTCGTGGTGTGCTCTTGCGCACGGTTGGTGCGGAGATGCGGAGCAACCGGTATGCGATCTACGTGCCTTACGACATCGACCTGACACGCCCATCGCCCGCGGTGGTCTTTCTCAACGGTCGTGGCGAATGCGGAACCGATGGCACCAGGCAGCTTGCGGTCGGACTGCTGCCCGCCGCGCTCAGCAAGCCCGAGGTTTGGAAGAATGTGATCATGATCATGCCGCAGAAACCCGGGATTGACGACACTTGGGTTCAACACGATGATCTTGTCATGGCGTGTCTGGCGGCGGCGAGCCGCGAGTTCAGGCTTGATCCTGCGCGGATCTATCTCACGGGGCTCTCGCAGGGGGGCGCGGGGACGTGGTCGATCGGTGCGAAGCATCCGGAGCTCTTTGCGGCTATCGCGCCTGTCTGCGGCTTTGCCCATCAGTCGAGCAGCGGTTCGAGCAAGTTCGGGGATGAGGCCATGCGTCGTGAGATTGCCGAGTCGCTGGCCAAGGTCAATATGCCGATCTGGACCTTTCACGGAGAGCTTGACGGAGCGGTGCCGATCACCGAAACACGAACGCTGGTTGAGGCGGTCAAGGTTGCCGGCGGTTCGGCAAAGGCTTCGTATTACGCGGATCTGAACCACAACTGCTGGGACAAGGCCTACCGCGATGAACCGCTGGAAGCATGGTTTCTCTCGCACCGCAAGGGTGAATGATGGCGATTGCGGTTGTCAGGGCGCGGGAGGTGGGGCCGGCTCGATGTGGATCAGCACATCAAGCACACTTGGTCGTGCGGATTTCACAGCGTGCTTGATCTTGCCCGTGATGATGTGGGCTTCGGCTACCGACATGCTCGGATCGACCTCGACATGCATTTCGAGGTGATGACGACTGCCGCTGGTGCGTGCCCTGGTCTTTTCTATGCCGCGCACCCCGTCGATGGACATGGTGATGCGTCGGGCTTCATCGAGTACATCCGATGGCTCGGCATCCATAAGTTCATGCAGCGGGATTTGTGAGAGCCGCCATCCGTTATAGATGATGATGCACGATGCGAAGAGCGCGGCCCAATCGTCGGCGCTGGCCCAGCGATCATGCATTCCGTAGACGTGTTTGGCGACGATCGCGATCGCGATGCCCACGAACGCCGCGGCCGAGGTGATGGCATCCGAAAGATGATGGCCCGCATCGACTTGCACCGCGGCTGAGCCCTCTTCGCGAGAGACGCGTGCGGTGTAGCGGGCAAGCGACCACTTGATGATGACCACTGCGACCATGACCACGAGGGTGAAGGGCGCTGGTGTGTGGTGCGGAGTCAGGATCTCGTCGATCGACTTGATACCGATCCCCACGCCCGCCGCGGCGACAAGGACGGCCACAACCAGCGCGGCAAGAGCCTCGGCCTTGCCGTGACCGTAAGGATGGTTGTCATCGGGCGGGCGCGCGCCGACGTGCAAGCCGCCCCAGATCACGACTGATCCGACGATGTCGGTCATGGACTCGGCGGCATCGGCCACGAGCGCGTAGGAGTGACCGACGATGCCCGCGACAAACTTGACCAACGCGAGCGCGATGTTGACGGCGAGACCGATGAGTGTCGTGCGCTGAGTGCGCGTGCGGCGAGAGGGTGACTTAGGCACGAGCGTCATGACTCGGCAGAGTACACGGCGAAAGACGCACGCGTGTGGGTTAGGTGTTGGTGGGAGAGGTGCTAGTTGTTCGCCAGGTCCGTTACGACGGCCTCGATGCCTTCGACAACTCGGGCCATCCGGTCATAGTCGAGCGTGTCGGCCCGATCGTTGGGCGTGTGATAGAACGGGTTGCGAAAGGTGGCCGTGTCGGTGATCATGAAGGCTCGGTATCCTTCCTGCCAGAACGACCAGTGGTCAGACCAGCCGACACCCGGCAGCCAGCCGGGTGGCGATCCGCCTTCGGAAGGAAACGAAGTCTCGGCGCGGAAGGTTGCAATCGCACGCTTGTTGAGCGCGCGTGAACTGTAGTTGGAGACGAACGCGATGAAGTCGCCCGTGCTGGGGTAGAGCCGGTTCAGCGGAGCGGGATACTTCTGTGAGTCGGGTTGGGTTGAGTAGTAACCGATACTTTCAAGGCTCATCATCGCGGTGATGTCATCGTTTCGCACTCGGCAAGCCTTGGCGTAAACCCACGAGCCCATATCTTCGGTCCAGAATGTTGGTGGCTCCTCGTTCACGAAGAACACGAACTTCAGTGTGCGTGCGGATGGTTTGTGGATGGCGCGTCGCGCGAGCGCGAGACATGCGGCCACACCGGATGCGTTGTCGTCTGCACCGGGTGTTCCTTGAAAGGCGTCGAAGTGTGCGCCCACGACAATAATTTGGTTGGGCAGGCTCGTGCCGGGAACGACGACTTCGAGATTCGGGACCGGCGAGCCGCGGAGCACGGGGTATTCGTTGATTTGGGTGTAGCCGTAGTCGATGAGCTGGTCGTGGATCCACGCCGCGGCCGATGCAAAGCGTTTGGGGTAGAAGGTGCTGCGATTGCCGACACGCCCGACACCACCTTGTGCATCAGCGAGCACGCTGATGGAACTCCGCAGTTCGGATGAGTACGCGATCTGTGATTCGGTCAAGGCGGGAAGCTCGCCTTGAAACGATGCTCCGGGCATAACGATCGCGGCCCAATAAAGGTGCGTGAGCCCGGCGACAATCAGAGCAAAGAGGATGGCCAGTCTCCTCAACGCCGATCGCGAAACCAGTCGGAACCGACGCGCGGGTCTGGGCGGATGGACTTCGGAGGCTTCGTTCGGCGTGCTCATGCGTAGAGCTTCGCAAAGTCACGCCAGAAGGTTGGGTAGGTTTTGGCCACGCACGCCGGATTTCTGATCTTGATGCCCGGAAGACGAAGCCCGACGAGCGCAAGGGCCATGGCCATGCGGTGGTCGTTGTAGGTATCGAAGACCACCGGTGGCATGGGCATCCCCACCGATGTGCCTTGGTGTATCCAGTTGGGTGGGGTGATGCGCATCCCCTCGTCATCCCCATCCTGAAAGATCTCGACGAGTGTGCCGAGCTTGGTGAGTTCGGTTTGCAGCGCGGCGAGGCGATCGGTCTCTTTGACGCGCAGCGTGCGCAGGCCGCGAAGCGTGGTGGTTGCGGTGGGATTCTCATCAGTTGGCGAGGCGAAACACGCGATGACGGCGGCGGTCATGGCGGTGTCGGGCATATTGGCGAGGTTGAAGTCGAGCGGTCGTAACCCTGGTTCGCCGCGGATCGAGAGCCCGTTGCCGTGTGCGACGGTTGCGCCGCACTCTTTGATGAACCGGATGAAGTGCGTATCACCCTGGAGCGATTGGAGACCGCGCAGCGTGCCTTCACCAGTGGCACGTTGAAGGCCATCGATATTCATGCGCGAGCCGGGGAGAATGGCGGCTGCGCCCTGGAAATAGGTTGCGCCCGAGGCATCGGGCTCGATAGCGAGACTGAACGCAGGCAAGGGCGACTTGGCCGCAGGCTGTCCTGAGCGATGCGGCGCGACAAGCAACTCGCCATTGGACCAACGGGCATCGGCACCAATGCGGCTCAGAAGACCGATGGTCATGTCGATGTATGATCGGCTGGTGATGTCGGTGGTTGTGAAGTGGATCGAAATGCCGTAGGGGAGGAATGGCCCGATCAGCAGGAGCGCGGAGATGAACTGGCTTGACTGTGTGCGCCCGAAGCTGTGCTGCATCCCACTCGCCCAATCGGCTCGATCAGGAGAGATGCGCACGGGTGGGAACCCTTCGTTACCGAGGTATTCGACACAGCGGATCGGATCGGTCAGGCTGTCAAGGGCCAGCGCGAGTTCCTCGATCGGTCGCTCGCGCATTCGTGCATCACCGTCTATGACGATGCCCGTGCCCGACGGCGCGAGCATCGCTGCCGCGGCGAGAAAGCGCGTCGCGGTGCCCGCGTTGTGCAAGTCGAGATGGACCGTCTGCCCAGGTGCGATCTTCCAGCGCCCGGCAACGCCAGCAACCTTCACCGTGTCGCCCTGTACATCAATCGCCGCCCCAAGCCGCCGCAGAGCCGCGATCATCACCTGAGCATCATCGGCATCGACGAGCGCGCCGCGCAGCGTGCTGGTTCCATCCGCCAGCGCGGCCAGCAACAAGGCTCGATTCGTGATCGACTTTGAGCCGGGTGGTCGGATCGTCACATCGAACGGACACTCAATCGGTGGGATCGGAAGTGGGTCGGGCAGTTGGTCGAGCGGGAGAAGGAAGGTGGGCGCGGGCATGGATAACGGCTCATGGTGGGCTGTGAAGCCGTGACTCACTCGCTCTTTTCAGACCTGAACACCGCGACCACATCTTCGACAGGAATCACGAAGAGGCGGTTGTCGCCCTCGAACTCGACGGGGATGGCGTGCTTGGGGTTGAAGAGCACCCGATCATATTTCTTGATTGGATAATCGGCATCTTTCTCGATCTTGGATGAGATCGCCACAATGCGGCCCGCAAGCGTGGGAATCTCGATCTTGTCGGGCAAATGGATGCCGGTCTTGGTTGTCTTGCGGTCTTCATCTTTGCGGATGAGTACGCGATCGCCGATGGGTTCGACGATCTCAAGCTTGGTGCTGGTGCCGCGTGATGGGGTGGGCTCTTTGCTCATCGGTAGAGTGTAGGGGAAGAGTGGGAGGCTTGACGAGTCGATCGGCCAGATGAAGATACCATGAGCGTTCGAAAGAGACCGGATACCCTGAATCCGATTCGATGCGTAAGAGCCGGAAGTCCATCCCATGCCTTTGCCCTCCCGTGCGGACCCCATGACCCAAATCGACCACCTGCGTGCGCTCATCCGTGATGTGCCCGACTTTCCCAAGCCGGGCATCCTGTTCAAGGATTTCACGCCGCTGATCCGAGATCCGGCCGGGCTTGCGCTGGCGGTAGAGTTGATGGCCAATCCGTATCGCGGGAAGGGGATTGAACTGGTTGTGGGCGCGGAGAGCCGGGGGTTCATCTTTGGGACCGCGCTGGCCCAGTCGCTCTCGGCCGGGTTTGTGCCGGTACGCAAGCCGGGCAAGCTGCCGTCAAAGAAGCTGAGCATGAGCTACGAGCTTGAGTATGGCAAGGACACGGTGGAGATCCACGCCGACGCTATCAACCCCGGGCAGCGCGTGCTGCTGGTGGATGACCTTCTCGCGACGGGCGGCACCATGAAAGCCTGCTGCCAGCTTGTGGGCAGCATGAACGCCAAGATTGCGGGGATCACGGTGCTGATCGAGCTGGGGTTCCTGAACGGGCGCGAAGTGCTGCGCGAATATGCCGAGGTGCATTCGGTGTTGAAGTACTGAGATGTGACCACAAGCTGGAAGGGTCAGAGGCCCAGGCGGGCCTTCTTCTCGACCCACTCGGCCTGCTCACGCTTGTTGTCACTGGTGATGGCGGCACTGCCCGAGCGTAGAGCCTCGATCTCAAGCCGCGTGAGGCGGACGGATTCAAGCTCGTAGTCGCGGAAGGCTTCCATCGTCAGTGGCACGATGGGCTCGAGGAGGTCGTGCATGGCATCGGCATAGATGCGGATTTCCTCCTGCGCGTGCGGGTCCATGCGCAGCGAGAGGAAGCGAAGAATGTTGTGCAGATCGCACTTCCAATACCACTCGGTGTAGACACTCACGGGGAGGGCAATACGGGCCAGTTCGCGGCTGACACCCGCTTGTGTGAGTTGTTCATACCGCGTGTACATCTTCTCGGCATCGTCGAGGTAGTGCAGGAACTGCTCGGCGGTGCGGGCTTCATCGGGCGCGGCCGCGCTATCGGCGATAAAACGCTCTTCGCCACCCTGTCGATTGCCGGTGCTCTGCTTGCGGACCTCGCTCAGCGTGGGCTTGTAGAAGCGATCGGGGACAATCGAGTAGCGGGCGGAGTATTCGTTGACGTTGGCCGTGCGGTGGCGGATCCACTGGCGGGCCACGAAGATCGGCATGGCGATATGAAACTTGAACTCGAGCATCTCAAAGGGCGTGGTGTGGCGATGGCGAAGGAGGTAGCGGATGAGCCCGCGGTCCTCGTTCACCTTCTTGGTCCCTTGCCCGTAACTCACACGCGCTGCCTGCACCACCGCGCTGTCGGCCGTCTGCCCATTCGGGATAAGGCGTGGCATCGCATCAACCAGCGCAACAAAGCCGTGCTCATGGATCTTGATCTGCTGACGGGCCGATCCGCCCATGACATCGAACGTCGCTGACTCAAACGGAATCTGCTCGATGGTGAAGGCACGCTTCGAGCTGGGTGTTGCGTGAAGGGGAGCTGTCGGCAGTGGTTGTGCTTGAGTGGACATGCTGCCGCAGGATAGCGGGCGGGCGTGAGGAAGGCATTAAGTGACAGGTACCGAATGCAAGGTTGGGCAAGCGGGGCGGGTTACTGCCGGGGTGTGACCGCCGCTGGGTCGGTTGGGGGAAGTGCGGGCGGAGTCTCGTGACTGTGGTAGAGAATCCAGTCACCTGAATAGTGGTCGCGTTGGGCTGGGTCGGCGAGGAGGGCGGCGATGTAGTCGGGCGCGCGGAAGGAGGAGATGTTGGGTGCGTCGAGCGTGCTGGTGGGTCCATGGCCGCCGTTGTCGGTGCGATCGACACCGATCGAGTAGACCGTGGCGATTTGAGAACTCCTCTCGGTGTAAACGCGGTACTTGATCGTTTGTCCGTCGTATTGATCGATAGGAACCGCGGGCAGAAGCGAGGGAACCAGCAGATCGAGCGAGGCGGGGTAGACGCCGCGGTTACGGCGATAGGCTTCGAGCGCGATCGCGACGAGGGTGCCGTCGCGCGATTGGCGTGCAGCGGCCATGGACCGATCGGCAATCCCAAAGGCGGGCATCGTGATGCGGAAAATCGCGTAGCGCAGCGACTTTATTGCCGAACTATCGATCAAAGCCATTTCACCATCAACCGATGAACGTTCGCGTTGCCAATATGGCGTGCGCGATTCGGAAACCGCGACATCGTAAAGTCGGGTCGCTTCACGTGCAATTTCTGATCGTGGTGCCAGCCCCACGATCGTCAGCGGGCCAGCCGCGCTGCTCAGGACATCATCAGAGAGATCGGACCCGGGTTCAGGGAACGTCTGCAACTGTTTCAAATATTCGTACCCCGCTTTCGTCATGTGTCCGCCGCCGCGGCCATCATCGGAGTAGGTGCGCTGCAGCATGTCATGAAAGCTGTTTCGTTCAAGATCCAGATCAAGACAGAGGGCCGCGTCATCGAACTCCGCCAGCGTGTGCGCGAGTTGTTGCAGGTGCGTCTCGTGCAGCAGCGTCGTCGGAAGTGCAGCCAGAACGGCGTCGAAGGCCATTTGCAGAATGGCCACCTTCACCAACCTGCTGATGAGAAACGTCGGTTGGTCGGCGTGGCGGGCAAGGCCGCAAATGGTGCGGATATCGGCCACGAATCGATCAGGATCATCCACCTCGTTCGCGCGACGGGCATCGACAAGTACAATGCGGGCGATCTGGCGGAACTCGCCGAGGTGAGGGAGCAGGACATTGATCAGCGGTGGGTTCTCATCAGCAGTCTGCAACACTTCCGGCGTCTTTCCTTCACGTTCGAAGGTGAATTGGTGATAATCCGCAGGTGGCTGGTCAGAAAGTTGCCAGCCGAGCGAAGGGCGGCCAGCGGCCGCTCGGATCTGTGCGATCGCATCGGACTTGCTTTCGACCCACTCCGCGGCCTGGTTCCAGCGAGGGCTTCCGGGGCTTTGCGGCCATGAGTCCCGTTCCCAAGCCTTGCGCGACTCGGGCGTACGATCGACGGGATCAGCATTGGTGGTCAGAACTTTGGGGATCGTGCCGAGTGAGCCGATTCCCTTCATGTACATCGGCCACGCCGGGTTGCCTTTAACTTCGACGCTTGTCCGAGCATTGATTTCGGTGATGTAGTTTCTCGCGATGGTCGGCCGCGTGATGTTGAACATGACCAGCAGTACGCCGTAGGTCACCAGCAGCCCAGCAAAGGAAAGGCCGATCAGACGGATGGTCAGGCGATACGCCTGAAACAACATGGGGCGTGCTCGCTGCTTCGACCTTCTGATCAGTCGCGCTGCGCGACCGGCATCGCCAAATGACTTCAACAGTTCATCGGCCGATCGGCCCGCGCCGAGCCCGTCGGCGAAGTGTGTACAGAGCTCGCTGGCAACATCGGATTGTTCTGATCGCCACAAGCGAGTTCGCGCAACCACCTCGCGCACACGGTGGGCGATCGGTCCGGGAAGTTCAGACCCGTTCACTACGGCTCGCCATGATGATCGTTGCGAGCGCGCCAGTCGCCACGAATCAGGAAACACAAAGATGGGCATGGTGAGGAGGCGCGAAATGGTGTCTGAGCGCGTGGATGGTGCTTCAACGGGTTCGTTTGAGACCGTTGTTGAGTTGGGCCTCGGTTGGTTGTCGGTAGACATGCCTCACGCCCCCCTTCCGACCACTGAGGGCACGAGAGAGAGAACGCCCAGACTCGTGAACGCGGCGGCCAGCCGCGCAAACTGCTCGGTGTCGGTGGCCAGTTTTTTCTTACCTCTCGCCGTGAGCTTGTAGTACTTTCGCTCGCGACCCTCGGGGCTGTCTTTCCAGTGAGCATTGATAAACCCCTTGGCCTCAAGGTTGTAGAGCATGGGGTACAACGTCGATTGCCCCATGGCCAGGACCCCCACCGTCTGCTTGTCCAGCGAATCAACAAGCTCATACCCGTACATTTCGCGCCGTTCGAGCAGTTTGAGCACCGCCAGAGGCCCGGCGCCGCGCATCAGTTCGGTCTCAATTTTCGACATGGGCAGGCTCCACAATGGTGACGCATACTATGTGACACATAGTATACGCACTCAGCGTGTATCGGTTGCAGCCCGCGCTTACTTGGGTGGGATCAGCGAAATTTTCGCCGTGCCATGTTTCCCGCCGCGGCGGTAGGCGACTTCGATGCTCGTGCCCGGCTGAAGCTCGCCGAGCACGCGGGCGAGGTCGTTGAGGTCGCGGACGGGTGTGCCGTTGATGGCGGTGATGACATCGCGCATGCGGAAGCCCGCATCGCGTGCCTTTCCTGTCGGCAGGCTGTCGATGGTCGGACCATCGCCCGTGCCCGGGCCGATGTCGAAGGGCAGGTTGGCCTCGCCTTGCCCGACAACTTCCGCAACATCAGGCAGTTCGCGCAGCCACGCGCGAAAGTCGCGCTCGGTCTCCTTGAGCGGTCGTTCGAAGGCTCGCTCGAAGGCGATGCGCCCCGTCGGGTCTTCATCGAACGCACGCACATACTCGGTGTACCAAGTACGCAGCTTGCCGCGAACCGAGAGGTAGACGAAAATCGCGCGAGCCTGTGCGTAATACGCCAAGGGTCGGCTGGCGATGAACCGCTTCTGATCCATGGCGAAGAGCACGTCCCACGGTGTAAGCATGCCACCCTTGTTGAGCCGGCGGGCCATGTTGGTGCGCCATGATGGAAGCGCCCTGAACGACGAATCGCCATCGGGCTCGATATCCTCGACAAGGCTGCACAGACCTTCCATGATCCAGATCGGGTGTCGCTGACCGAGTTGATCCATGTGCCGCCAGTGCAGGACGTGCCAGTACTCGTGGCGCACAGTCGCGCCCAGATCCTGAGCGACGAGTTGTTTGCTGTCGTGGCTGTAGTTGCCGCCAATATTCTGCCAATTTTCACCAAATCGGCGTGATGCCCACCGGGCGTAATCGCTGCGAGCGGGAAGAATGACAAGCACCCAGGGGGGCTTGCGATCGGGTGCGCCGCCGGTTCGCAACGGCTCGTCGGCGGGAAGAACGAGCGCATTCCAGCAGGAAGTGAGTCGTGCGATTTCTTCCTTGCTCTGCTTAAAGAGCGTTGGATCAAAGGCCGTGACATACGCGAGGCGAAGGGTTTCGTCCTTCTCGATCGCGTACCGAGCACTCGAGCCTTCGCCACCAAAGACGAGTCTGGCCTGATCGAGTGTGGTATCGATGCGTCGATCAAGAAACTGATCCCACCCAGAAACGATGGTCTTGTATGACTCAAGCGGACGGACAGAGTTCAGGTTTGGATCGGTCTGAAGTTGTCTGAGATCGGCGAAGCCGTGCGCGATGGACTGTTGAAGCATCTTCACCGCTTCATCCACCCTGCCCTGCATCGCGAGCGCACACGCAAGGTTGTACCAGTGTACGAAGTTGTCGGCATCGAGCGGGATCAACACGCGCAGCGCGGCTTCGGCGGCGGCATGATCACTCTTGGCAAAGGCAGTGAAGACTTTGCGTTCGAGTTCGGTCCGCAGTCTTTCCGCCTCATCAACGGTGATGGTCCGCGGCGGGCTTATTCGTTCGATCGTGTTGGGCGAGACTGTTGGTGCGGGCGGATCAGCGCACGCCGGCATCGCGTGCGGTCCAAACATCATCAGCAGTGCGATGGCGATTGCGATGCGGTAAAGCATGGGTTGAAGCCTGCCACCGGGCGGTGGTGAGTTGTGCCTTATGCCGAAGTGATCCGCGTCAACGCGCCCTCGACCCTTACGCGGCCCGTTAGCACCAGTTGCAGAGCCTCAGGATAGAGCGCACACTCCGCCTCGAAAACCCGCGCCGCCAACGCGTGCGCGTTATCGTCTATAAGAATCGGCACCGCTCGCTGAGCGATGATCGGGCCGCGGTCATAGGCATCGTCAACATAGTGGACTGTGCATCCGCTCACCTTGCACCCTGCGGCGAGCACCGCCGCGTGGACGTTGTTACCGTACATGCCCCTTCCGCCAAAGGCGGGGAGGAGTGCCGGATGGATGTTCACGATCCGTTGCTGAAACCCCGGTGGGATTTTCAGCAGCCGCAGATACCCGGCGAGCGCGACAACGTCGATCGATCTTGAAGTCAGGAGCTTTTCAAGCTGCTCAGCCGGCACATCACCGGGAATGATAAGGGTTTCGATTCCCACAGCACGAGATCGTTCCGTCCCCAGGCATTCTCGTGAGCCGATGACCAGCGGGATCTCTGCGTGCAACCCTTTGCGTGCAACAGCACCAATCAGGTTGATGAGCGTGCGGCCTGAACCACTGAGCATGACGGCCAGGCGGGAAGTCTTCATGGATCAGTTCGCGGATTAGGAGACCAACTTGAGAGCGGACTCGCGATCGGGCGCGATCTTCAAAACCCGTTCAAGGTGGGTGATCTTGAGAAGGGTCAAAATATCGGTCGAGAGCCCGAAGATGGCAAGTTTGCCCCCTTGCGCGGCACACTCCTTGTGAAGCGTGACCAGCATTCCAAGCCCCATTGATGCCAGGAGCATGACTTCGGTGAGGTTGAGCACAATCCGCCACTCTCGGCTCGGCGCGGCGGTCTTGACATCGACTTCGACAATCTGGGCCTCGCGTGCGCCGATCTTTTCACAATGCACCGAGGCGATGAGGACCCGGTCTGTCTTTTCAATGCTGGTATGGGTAAAGGTCTCGGCCATGGGTGATCGGAGTGTAGCGAGAATGGCCGCGTTCGTGGGGATGCGATCCGGGGTGATATGTTGCCGCGCAATGTGGGTTTGGACCACTACCCATGGGTTGAGAAACCGCTAACATTCCCGCATGATGCCCCCAGGCTTTCTCACCGCACAGTTGCTGGTCAACATCGCTGTTATTCTCGCCGTGGTTCACTTGCTACTTGTGCTCGCTGGCTACAGCACGTACGGCGAGCGGAAGATCTCGGCGTACATACAGGATCGTATTGGCCCGAACCGGGTCGGTTTTGACCTGGGTCTGCCCTTTCTGAAGTTCCTTAGGGGCATGTTCGGACTTGGCCAGCCCGCCGCGGATGGGCTCAAGTTCATGCTTAAAGAGGACTACATGCCTCGGGGGGCGGATCGAACCCTGTTCACGCTTGCACCCATTATTGTGGTGATTCCGGCCCTGATCGGGTTCGCCATCATCCCGTGGGGAGGCACGTTGAGCCTGCCTGAAACGATTCGACTGCCGCTGATCGGTTGGCAAATCCCCGGCGGCGATGTCGTGGTTGCCGGGGCAAACATCAACATCGGCATCGTCTACCTGCTCGCCGTTGCCAGCGTGAGCATCTATGGCATCACGCTCGCGGGTTGGTCGAGCAACAACAAGTACGCATTCCTGGGCGCGCTGCGTTCGAGCGCGCAGATGATCTCGTACGAGATTCCGATGGGCTTGAGCATCTTGACCGTGCTGCTCATGGTCGGGAGCCTGATGCCCGAGAAGATCATCGAGTACCAGGTGGCCAACGGGTGGCTGGTGCTTGCCCATCCCCTCGCCGCGGTGATCTTCTTCATCTGCATTCTGGCTGAGTGTAACCGAACGCCGTTCGACAACGCCGAGTGCGAGCAGGAGTTGGTCGCGGGCTTCCACACCGAGTACAGCTCGATGCGCTACGCCCTCTTTCCCTTGTCAGAATACATTCATATGGTGGTTTCGAGCGCGTTCTTCTCGCTCCTTTTCCTCGGGGGCTATCACCTCCCGCTGGGCTTCATCTCGGCCGACCACCTGCTGCACCCGGAAAACACCACGATTCTCGCGGTCATACTCAAGTTTCACGTCTTCTTCGGCAAGGTCGTGGGCCTTGTCCTCTTCATGATGCTCGTTCGGTGGACAATCCCACGGTTGAAGTTTGATCAGGTGATGCAGGTCGGTTGGCAGGCGTTCATCCCGATCTCGCTCATCATCGTTGTGCTAACCGCCGTCATGGTGCATCTCGATCTGACGACTTGGCCGGCCATGCTCGCTGCGAATGGCGTCTTGATTGTGCTTGTTCTCGCCGTGCTGCCACTCATGCCCCGCGCCACCAGCAATAAGAAGGTGCGTCTGGCAGGGTCGAGGTTTTATCCGCTTGCGGGCGAGCGTGTACGCACAACACCCGCCGACCCGAGAGCGATCGAGGATCGGCCCGTTCAAGGTACGGCCGCCGTTTAAGCGCTCGCCATCCCTTCACTTGTCCTGCTTACTGCGTGGGCAGCACCTGATCGGTCGGCCGGTTGACGCGGTACGACCGGACGAGCAAAAAGTTGCGTCCCCGGTAGTTGAAGACCTCGCCACTGACGGTGTAGGTCGCGGCCTCTCCCGCGCGGTCGCTCAAGGCTTCGATCATTTCAAGTGTTTGCGAAGGCATCAGCACAAGCGCGGTGTTGCCTGCATCCGTCGGCTTCGCAGCCGGATCGGCATTGTCTGTGTCAAAGCTGAAAGTCAACGCCCCATCGCTTGCACGGGTTATCCGGCCGCGTCGTGACGAAATCGCACCGACGGGCAGGCCTTGGCCAGTCGCTTCACGCGAAGCCCCCGTTTCGGCAGCATCAGCGGGGGTAACCGTCAGGTTCGCGCCGCTGGGGGCACGCATAGGCGAAGTTGCTGGAACGGTCGAGGCTACCCTATCCAGCCTCCCGACAATATCTTGAATCGAGGGTTCGCCCGTCGGTGGTGCAGCCGGCGCAGGGGTTGGCGGAGCGGCATTCGGATTCGGGGTGGCACTTGCGGCTGGGTTGGCCGTCGGTGCTTCGGTTCGAACCGCCATTGGTGGCGCGGCGACCAGAAGGTAGTTCAGGTCGCGGTAGACAAAGGCCTGCCCGGTGACGAGCATCCGGACCCCATCCGCGTTCCCACCTGCGGCCGCGACGCGATCAACCATGCGTTCCATCGCGGCCAGGTTCAGGTTGGGGAGAACAACCATCGATGGCAGGACTCGACCAGTAGCATCAGGGTCGAAGATGAAAAACCAGCGGCCAGACTTCCCACGGAGGAGTTGACCCCGCGCGGCGGAGACGAAGGTCCCTTCGCGAACCAACGGGGCCATGGTCAGACCGCCGAGTTCTTCACTCACCGCACCCGGCAGGTTCGGGCGGACGGGTTCAGGCTTGGCATACGGAGAGGGCGAACCGCCACTGCTCTGCCCAAACGTCTGCCCAACCCCAATAGCCAGCCAGAGGCCGGAGATCAGGAGCAGGGTGAAAACGTGTACATTGCTCTTCGGGTTGAACTGATTGATGGGCACCATATCGGGATGTTATCGGCAGATCGGGCCTGATGATGTGGACACCTGAAAATGGTGGTCGTTGAGAGCCGTTCTGACAACCCAGTTCAGGTGGCTGCGGCCATCCCTGCCGACCATGGGTGATGTCGGTGAGGTCTTTCCGGAAGGAAAGGTTGCTGCTGGAAGCTCAGCACAGTCTTTGCTCAGGCTTGACGATCGACCTGAACCGATGTACGGTCATGCTGTCGTACGACCACCCTGGCCGCGTACCAAAGTGGTCTAATGGAGCGGATTGCAAATCCGTTGCGAAAGCTTCGTCGGTTCGAATCCGACCGCGGCCTTTCAGGCGATCGAAAAACGCCCGGCTCACACTGAGCCGGGCGTTTTTGTTGGTCCTAGGTCCGCGAACGGTCAGAATCAGTCCCATTGTTGGCGTGCGGAGATGGGTATTGATGAGGGGTTGATCCGGTGGATCGAGGCTCAAGCATTCTTCGCGACATGGTCCGATCACCACATGCCAGCCTGACCCAGAGACGTGGTTTCCACCTATCGATCGTGGGTCGTTCGATGTCGCGTGCAAGTTTAAGCGGATTGCGATGCGTCGGGCCTTGTGGATGTGCGCGAAATGAAGTATAAATGTGGGTTTATGCTGAGGGGTCAAGGTCCCTATTTCGACCAAACAGTGATGACTTTGACAGTGGTTGCTTGGTGATGTTGGTCAATCTGTTTTCCACGCGATCGTGCGGTGCGGCGAGCGAATCGCGCATGTTTATTGGCGCAACAAGTCCTCTTGGTGTAGGTTGTTCGTGGAGGGGTCGGTCGGTTTGGCGAATGACGTTTGTTGTTCGCGGATGGTTTGCAGCGTTTTGAGCCCGGTCGCATTCCTGCCCAAGCGCAGAGAGATACATGACACGTCCCAATGATCGTCTTCCCAAAGCCCGCTCAGTCTTTTCACGATTCGTACGCGGACCTGAACGGTTGCTTCGCGCGGCGGGACTCGACAAAGCGGCGACTGGCTCGCGCACCGTCATGGAGTTGATGGAATCTCGACTCCTGCTCACGACGTTTGACCCGAACGGGATGGGCATCGGAGCCCTCACACCCGCAACACTCGCGCTCGGGAGCGGCGATCGTGTAATTGTCGATCTGGTCGGGGGCACGACCCAACGCGACACCATCACGGCCAACACATCGATGCACCTCGGTGGCGTGCTGCAGCTCCGCCTTGGTGCCGGGGCCTCGCTGGTTGCCGGAAACCGCTACGACATCCTCTCGCTGAACAGCGGAACCATCACCGGCGCATTCCTCGCCATTGAAGGTCTGGATGCCAACGGCGCGGGTCTGGACTTTGTGGCCATTCAAGGACCGGGTACGCTCACGATCGTCGCGACCAATCTGCCCACGGCCGACTTCTCGATCGTGACCGGCTCGCAGGCCGATGCCGACACCTTGATTGATTTCTTTACGCAGGGCAGCACGGATGGGTTGGATGATGAGGCGGTGGTGACAGGCGTGCTGCACATGCTCGGGCAACGCATCACCGGTGAACTTACGTTGACCGAAGTGAACAACGGTGGCGCGCAGCTCGGCCTTGCCCTCGGACCCACCAGCCCCGCCCTCGCCGACACGGGGCGGATTACGTTCACGACCGGCGGCATCGATGTGCTCAGCCTGTTCGGCGAGCCGACATTCACGTTGAAGAGCCGCACCGCTATTGCAAGCGAGCGCGGCTTGCGCATGGATGCTCCGCTCACCGGCGGAGCCTTCGCCTTCGGTGACAGTGTTTTGCCGGTGACCAGCGGGCTGACGGGCGGCTTCGGCCCCTTTTCATTCGAGAATGTCGCGCCCTCGCTGAACAGCTTTGTTCTTGATGCCCAAACGCTCTCCGCCGACCCGGGCTTCACGGCTGACAGCCTTGCCTTGATGTTCGGCATGGCTGGCGCTGATAACCCCGGGGGCGTAGCTGCCGAGGCGACAGGCATCGATGTCTCGTTCGGCGTGGGATTGCAGTACAACGGCATGGCCATTGTGAACAGCAGTTCTGGCGGCCGGTTCAGCGTCGGAGCAGATACGTTCCACCTCGAAGTGCCGAACGTGCTGACCGCCGATGCTACCAATATCGATTTCGGGTACGACCCCGATGCCGATCGAACGCAGACGCTGGTCACGATCGAGACCCTTGATGTCACGATCCCCAAGCTGCACCTCTCGGGCAGCGTCGCGCCATCGATGATGTATCCCGATTCAGGACTTGTGGTCCGGGGCGATGGGTTCCAGCTTGGTACGGTGCGCATCACGCTCGATACCAGCGACATCATGCAGATGGACCCGACCCCAATCCCCGGCTATCTGCGTGTGAGCAACTTCCTGCGGGTCAAGGACCCCTTTGTCGAGGTCGTTGATTTCGGAATGTCTTTCGCCGCCAATGGGTCGGTGCTCTCGTCAAGTGTCTCGTCGTTGACAATCGGTGTAGGTGGCATCATCGTCGGCAACCCGACAAGCACACTCAAGGCCACCGGAACCAACCTCGCCGCCACGCTGACGTTCGCGAGCAACATCCCCAACGGCTTCATCTTCACCGCCGACAACCTCACGTTCGAGCTTGGCTCATTCGTCAAGTTCGCGGCCGACGATATCGAGATCAACACCACCGCAACAGGCATGGAAAACCTGCTGACCGTCAACGGCAGCATCAGCGTCTCGATCGCGCTCGATGAGCTCTTCCGCGATCCGATGGATATGACCGCACCGAGCGTCGGGTTCAGCGGCTCGGTCGGACACTTCGCATTTCAGGCCGATGGCGAGTTCGTCCGGCTTGATGGTTTCTTCGTGAAGTTCAACGCCAACTTCGGCGATCTGACCGACTTCCTCGGACGCGTGGAGTTCCCATCCGAAGACATGCCGGTGGACACCGGCTTTGATGCCGAAGTTCTCCTTGAATGGCCCGACTGGAATGCGGACCCCGGCCGTTTCATCATGGATCTCTCCCTGCACGTCGGTGGCACCGTCGGCCCGCTTCAGATCGCGGGTGGCTTTGATCACCTGCTGATCGACTCGGGCAAAATTCGCGATGGCGAGTTCCCGATCATCGGGCTTGAGTCGGCACAGGTTACCGTTGGCACCGCGCCCGGTCAGACGCTCTTCGGCAGCACCTTCGTGGGTTCGCTCATCGTCGGCTTTGTCCGCTTCGATTCGAGCGGCGGGCGCGTGAGCTTCGACGATGCTCGTGCCGATCCGGATCTGGTCGAAACATCGATCATGTATTTCGCCGCACGCGGCGATTTCAGCATTGCCAGCATGGGTGTCAAACTCATGTTCGGGTTCTCCGAACTCGGTTTCCTTCAGGCCTATGTCCAGGCCGATGTTCCCATCCTGATCGAGCCCATCAGCGGGTTGACCATCACCGGTTTCCGCGGCGGAATCACGCTCAACGCCACATCGCTCCCCAACATCACCGATCCGAACGATCTGCGCAGCCCGATCTTCAAGCCCGCGCGCAAACTCTCGCTTGATGAGTGGAAGGATTCGCTCGAACAACTCGTTGTTAATCAGGTCGGAGGCAACGTCGGCTTCCTCTTTACGCTCGACGCCACCGATCTTCCGTCGCTCGATGGTGTGATGAATATCGGCACGCTTCCCGGTGCCGCGCTCCTGCGTTCAGAGCTTGTTGCCCGAGGCTTCGCGCTCAGCAGCGATTTCGGTGTCGCGACCGTCACAACTCTCGATTCCGGCGATGTCTGGCTCATCAAAGATCGTGGTCAACAGTTCCTCATCGAACGCAACTCGACGAGCGATTTCGACATCTCCACCATCGGCTTCAGCATTGTGCCTGACGATGGGCTCGGCGCGTTGCCGGCAGGCTCAGCAACCGCGATAGCAGGTTCGATCGACGCGACCATCACCGGGAGCGATCCCGCCGGCATGCCGTGGGCACAGAACCTCGTGGGCTTGTTCGCTCGCGCGGGCGTGGCGATCTCCGACAGCGCGGTGGTCTCCGAGATCACCGCTGGCGAGAAGTGGGAGGTTGAGCAGGATGGCGTGATTTACACGCTCACGCTCAAGGGCAACGACCTCGCCCCGAATGAGGTCCAGGCCTATATCGTTACCGGTGGCGAGGCCGGTTCATTCGGCGCGGCCAGCAACCCCATCCGCATCGAAGTCGGCTTCACCCTCTACAGCTCGTACGTCAGCCGCCAGGTGATGGAGTTCAACGTCGATGCCATCATCACCACCGATGGTAAGTTCGTGCTGCTCGGCGACATGGTCTTCGGCAACACGGGCGCATCCGAGCCTGCACTGAGCGTCGAAGCCAAAATGTTCTTCAACCTGTCGAACCTCACCGCAGGTCGGCTGGACATCCTCTTCCTGGTAGACTTCAACGTCCCCAATCTGCCCGACGGCTTCAACCCCGTTGTGTCGATCTACGGCGTCTTCAGCATGGGTTTCTATATCGACAACGCCGAGCCAATGCCCGACACGGCGATCGATCAGGCCTATCTCATGGCCAACACATCCGATGCCGCGGGCGATCAGGATGGTCTGCTCACCGTCGGCGATCTGATCGCCGATGCCAACCTGGACAACGACCCCGATTACTTCAAGATCCGTCTGGCGGGCTCACCAACCGAGGGCATCGCTGTGGTGCGCATCTCCGATGCCCAGAGCTTCCGTCTCGGCGGGCCAGATCCCGCTCACCCCGAACTCGGCGCGGGCTTCATCCAGCTCGCCATCAGCCCCGCCAAAATGGTCCTCGATTTCAGCGCCGCCCTCTCAGCCGAAGGGCTTATCACCGCGGGCGGCATCGTTTCCGCGGCGGGCAGTTTCACGCTGGCCTTTGACGCTCAGGGCGATTTCGATGCGCTCTATGGCGTTGCAACCATCGATGCCACCACCGAAACCATCGCTCCGCTGGCCGCGGCAGGCATTCTTGGCACATTCAACGCAACACTGAAGGTCAACACCGACGACGAAGCACACCTCGTTACTCTGCAGTTGCCCTTCCGTCCGTCGCCCGAAGACTTCGCTCTCGCCGCGCATTCCTTCGGTATCTTCATGGTCGCCACGCTCACGTTCGAGCCACCGGTCGTCGGCAGCATCTTCAACATGCAGATCACCGGCGCCTTCGCGCTCGAAGGGAGCGAGGCCGATGGCTTCAGCCTCTTCATTCTGGGCACGATGCCCGTGCCGATTCCCGCCGCGGCCGCGCTCGGCTTGCGGATGGATGTCGTCGGCCTGCTTCGCATCAATGGCCAGGGCATCGCGGCGCGGCTTGAACTCGCCGTGAACAACGACAATTCGGCCGTGACCAAGATCTTTGACTTCGGCGTCGAGTTCCAGCTCTACATGAACAGCACGCTCACCGAGCAGGTCTATGTGCTGCCTTCCAACTTCTCCGATCGCTTCGCCGAGAATCTCCCCGCCTCGCTCGCCAATCGCCTGGTCTTCAACGGAACCGAAGTCAGCATCACCATCCCCTCTCACGCACCGCTGCTCACCTACAGCACCGACGGCGCGGTCGATCCTGATGCTGGCGCATACTTTGTTTTCCAGGGACTTGGCCACATCTACATCAATACGCCCGGCAGCAACACGACGTGGCTCGACATCACCGGCAGCGCCCGCATCGCGCTCAAAACAGTTCTTGTCAACTCGACCCTCACCACGCAGTTCGAGTTTGAACTCCACGGCAGTGCTTCGCTCACGCCCTTCGGAACCGTCTCGGTCGATGGCGGCCTGATTGTTCAGTTGATCATCGGCAGCGGCGGAATCACCTTCGACCTTGCCGGCGCGGTCGCCTTGTCCGGCAACTTGAACCTCGGCCTGCTCTACTTCAATGCCGATGTCGAACTCCAGTTCAACACATTCAATGTTCAAAAAGATGTCGCGGGCATTCTCGTTCCTGCCAACTCCGTGCGTGTCTATCTCAGTGGTGAGCTGGGAATCACCGGCGGCTTCAAACTCGCCAACGGCACGTTCATCCTCACCAACTCGCCCGATCGTCTGTCGTTGTCCGTCACGGCCAGCCTCAACTTCTACGCGGTCTCGCTCACCATCGGCGGTTCAGCCGATATTTACAAGACCAGCAACCCGGGCCTTGTCCTTGATATCGGCATCAGCGACTTCTCCTTTGGTGTGCCCAACATCGTCGAGATCGAAGGCAGCAACATCTACCTGCGGATGAACACGCGCAGCGGCCCCGGCTCAGACACCAGCACGCTTGGCAACTCCGTGCCCCGTGGCTCACTCGAAGTCAACATCGGGCGCATCGCGCTCGTGCTTATCGGCGAGCTTGAGGTGGCCAGCGGCTCAGCCCGCGTCACCTTCGCCAACAGCAAGTGGGATCTCGAAGCCCACGTCATGCTCGATCTGTTCGGCATCGCCACGCTGAGGGCCGATCTGCACATCTACTCAACGGGTGAGTTTGATATTTACGTCGAAGGCCGCATCAACCTCGGCGGCGGCGGAACCGGCCTCTTTGGTGAAGCCCATATTCGTGCGAGCTATCTTGCCACCAACAATGGCAACAACACGCTTGATGGCACGTCCGACCTGATTGTCGAAGGCGGCGGTTCGTTCCGCATCAAGATCATCGGCATCACGCTCCTTGGTGTTAGCGTCAACTTCAGCTTCAACGGTTCAACCGGCCGCCTCTCAGCGCGCGGGTGCGTCGAGACCCTCTTTGGCGATATCTGCCGCACATTCACGATTGGTTACTTCCGCGTCTCCGCCCCGCCGCCGGTCTATCTCGCTGGTCCGCAGGGCTTCAATCAGAATCAGCCGGGCGACGATTACTGGCGGCCCGATTCGGAATGGTCAGGCGGAACGCTCTACCTCAATGCCGGTGCCGGCAGGGCCAACTACCGCAACTACGCGGGCGATACCACGGAAGAGACGTACTTCATCAAGGTCGTCACCGATCCACCATCCGAGCCCGGCAAGCAGACCATCGAGCTTTCGGGCATGGGCAAGACCCAGACGTTCGTCAACGTCACCAGCATCGAGGGCGATCTGGGTGATGGCGATGACTTTGTCTATGTCGATAACGCGGTCTTTGTCCCGGTCAACATCCGCGCTGGCGCGGGTTCCGACGAGGTCTACCTCTACGGCTCCGGCCCGGCCACCATTTACGGCGATGAGGTCAACACAACCACCCTCGCGTTGCTCACCTACAACGACTACATCTTCAGTTCTTCGGGCAAGGCCACCATCTACGCCGGGCCCGGCAACGACATCATTGACGGCGGTGGCAACGACATCATCAATGCGGGCGATGGCGACGATGTGGTCACGTTCGATGCCAACGGAAGCACGAGCGGGTCAGTCGCCGGCGGCGCGGGCACCGATCGTTTCCGTGTCAAACTCACCAGTGCATCCGAGAATATCACCATCGCAACCGCCGCGGGTGTTCAGTTCCGGGTTCAGAGTCGCACCACGTCAAACCCATCCATCCTCCTTGGCTCGGTCGGCGCCGGCAGCGGGTTTGAAATTCTTCAGGTCGAAGCCGGCGGGGGTGCGGATATCGTCCGTCTCTCCGATCTCAGCGGCACCGGTCTCTCCAGCATCTATGTCGATCTGAGCAAGAACCAGACCGGTGTCACGCTTGTAACCCGCGAGAACCCGGAGTCCACCACCACCCCGCGCGAAACGTATCAGGTCGAAGTCCCGGTCTACGCCAACGACACAGATGCCGACCTCGTGATCATCGAGGCCGGCTCAGGCGCCGATATCATCACGCTCAGCACCGCGGCCGATACCACCGATCTTGACGACGATGGCAGCACCTCCGACATCCTTATGAATGTCGTCTGGTCCGGCATTGCAACGTTCAAGATCCTCAACGCCTTCCGCACAAACAATGATGCGGTCACCGTCGATGGCAAGGGCGGAGCAGACGTCATCAACGCCTCAGCCGTCGGCACCGATATCGCGGCCGTGACCCTGATCGGCGGTGCTGGCAACGACATCCTCACCGGCACACCCTTCAGCGATGTGCTTGATGGCGGTGCCAATGACGACACACTCACCGGCAACGCGGGCAACGATCTGCTCGACGCCGGTGAAGGAGACAACTTCCTCTACGGCGGTCTTGGCAACGATCGGCTCATTGCAGGAGCTGGCATTGATCGCCTCGAAGGCGGTGATGGTATCGATTATCTCAGCGCGGGTGGCGGCAACGACACCCTGCTTGGAGGCATCGGCGATGACACACTCGACGGCGGTCTCGGAGACGATACCTACACCGGTGGCCTCGGCACCGACATCTTCCACGATGCCGGTGGGTTCGATATGCTGATCGAAGTCCGCAACCGCGACATCACCATCACCGACCAGACGTTCATCGTCGGAACTGTTCGTAGCGCTGCACGCAGCGGCTTCGCCGACGACTACTCAACCGTCGATGAATATGAAACCATCCACGGCATCTTCCAGGTCGCTCGCCTCACCGGAGGCGCTTCCGCCAACATCATCACCGTGGGCGACGTCGACGGGCTCATCAACTCCGGCGGTACGCTCCGCCGTGCCGGACAGGTCTTCCGCGGCACGCTCTTCCTCGATGCCCAGGGTGGCGGCGATCGATACATCGTCACCGTCTTCGGCAACGGCGGTTCGGTTGTCAATGTCGATGACACAGGCGGCCCGCTCAGCGGCAAGGATGAACTCACCATCTTCGGCTCCAACGAGGCGAGCAGGATTGATCAGTTCCTCATCCGCACCAACTTTGTCGCCGCGTTGACCGATCCTGATGGCGACGGTGTCTTTGATACCGTCGATCGCATCAACTACACCACCGCGCTCGACAACGGCATCGTCATCAACGGACTCGCGGGTGACGACCGCTTCGTCAGTGACGGCAACAGCGTGCCGGTCGTCATATATGGCGGCCTCGGCAACGACTTCTTCCAGATCGGCCAGTTGTTCGGCGCATCGCGCACCGGGCCCTTCGTCGCCGCGGGTGATGAAGTCAATACGTCCGCTGTCGATCTCACGCCCACGAATGCAGGGCCAAACGGCCAGATCATCGGCTACCTGACCGACGGAGCCAACGTCCCGATGACGGCCAATGGTGGCCAAGGTGAAGACCGTTTCGTCGTCTTCCGCAACGTTGCTCCTGTCGGCCTCAATGGCGATGCGGGCAACGACACGTTCTCTGTCCGCGCCTTCGCCCTCGCCGCCTCGGGCATGGTCGATCAGGCCGTAGCCAATATTTTCGGCGGTGGCGGCAGCGATTTCATAGAGTACACCCAGAACGCGCCGGTCGCGATTAACGGCGGCGATGGCATCGATGCGGTTCGCATCCTCGGCACACAGTTCGACGATACCTTCGTCATCACCAACTCAGGAATCTTCGGCGCCGGGCTGCAGGCCGTGTATGTCAATATCGAATCGCTCGAACTGCACGCCGGCGATGGCAACGACAACATCTACGTCCTCAGCACGCCCGCAACGTTGAAGACCGCAATCTTCGCCGGCGCAGGCAGCGACCACGTCTACATCGGCTACGACGCTCCCGACATCGCCGTTCAGAACGGTGTGCTCAGTTTCCCACACCAGCCCCGCACCCTCGAATCCATCCGCGGTCCACTGTTGGTCGAGGGTGGCCCCGGCGATATCGGTGTCTTCGGGCTTTCACTTCCCGTCATGCTTCCGACCGAGAGCGATAACCGACTCCCGCGCGGCGCGGGCACCATGTCGGGAGTCGAGTTTGCGGATGATGTCGATGTCCTCGATATCAACGTGTCCGATGCCACGGGCACCGATGCCCTCAGCGATACGGCAACACACTCCGCCTCGATCTGGCCAAACGGCACCAACAGCCTCTCGACCCACAACCTCGCGGGCCTCGGCATGGGTGGCAACTTCATCCTTCCGGGTGAAACTACCCCCGGTGGCATCAGCTACCGGCGCCTTGAAATCTTCGAGACTCAACTCGGTTCCGGTGCCGAGACTGTTGCCATCAGCAGCGTCGCCGAAGGCACCACCACCATCTTCCGCGCCAACGGCGGCAGCGATCACCTCACCGTGACGGCTCCCAATGCAATAAACGCCCTGCTGGTCATCTACGGCGATACATCCGCAGATCAGACGCACTCCGGCTCAACCGGCAACGACCTGATCGATGCTTCGCAGTCCGGTGTCCGCTCAGTTCTCTACGGCGGCGCGGGCAACGATACCATCCTCGGCGGCAGCGCGGCCGATCGCATCGCCGGCGGTGGTGGGAACGACATCCTCGGCGGCGGCGATGGTGATGACCTCATCCTCGGCGACAGCGGTCTCAGCGTCAACCGCAACAATCGCGTCACCACGCTCTTTTCCACAGGCACCCCCGGCCTCGACAACTTCGACTTGCCGGGCACCGACACCATCAACCCCGGCAACGGACGCGATATCGTCTTCGGAGATCACGGCACCATCACCCTCGTCTCCGGCACCGAAGGCGTGCTGGCCGAGACGGGCCTCCTTTCTTCAGCACGGACCACCAACGCATCGCTCGGCGGCAACGACATCATCTCTTCGCGTGCGGATGTCAGCACCGCTTTCGCCAATGCGAACTGGCCCACCATCGCAGGTGGAGATGATCTGGTCTTCGGCGGCCAAGGCGCAGATACCATCACCGGTGGCACCGGCAACGAAACCATCCTTGGTGATGTTGGTGTGATCTCCTTCAACCTCGACTCCTACCCCGCCGACATGGATCGTGTCGAGATCGACCTCCCCGCCATCGGCGCGGCCGACCTCATCCGCGCCGGTGCCGGTAACGATGCCATCATCGGCGGTGCCGGAGCCGATACCATCGCGGGTGAAGATGACAACGACCTGATCATCGGCGACTTCGCCCTGCTCACCGGCGATATCAACCTTGCTCAGCTTCCCTTTGCCTCGCCCGCGTTCGCGTTCACTTCAACCCACACCACCAACGCCTTCCCCGGCGCGGCCGACACCATCACCGGCGATAATGGCGACGACATCATCCTCGGCGGCCAGGGTGGCGATGCCCTCTCCGGCGGCGCGGGCGATGACGACATCATCGGTGGCCACAACATCGCAGGTGGGTTCGATGCGGCCGACCGCATTGATGCAGGCTCCGGTGATGATGTCATCGCCGGTGACAACGCTCAGATCCTCCGGTTTGCCGGCTCGGCCGGTCCACGATTCCGCGCACTCTCAGGCACGGCCCTCTACAACGCCGATCTCACACCGGCCATCAACGCTGGCAACTCCTCCGATCCTCGCGCGGCGGATGCCCGACAGATCACCATCCTCGATCATTTCGCCACACCCAACACCAACACCTTCGGGGCCGATCTCATCGCGGGTGGTGCCGATGATGACATGATCTTTGGCCAACTCGGTGATGACCTCATCCGCGGCGATGGCGAACTCAACACGACCGATCCTGCCGCGCTCCTCCAGACCAGCACCGGCCCCGCCAACGATGGCGACGACTACATCGAGGGTAACGGTGGTTCAGATCAGATCTGGGGAGACCTCGGCCAGGATGACATCATCGGCGGCAGTTCGAGCCTCTTCGGCCTCACTTCCGTCGAACTCAGGCCCGATGGGTCCGACACCATCTTCGGTGGAATGGGCACCTCGATCGCCCGCAACGACCCCGGAGATACTTCAGCAGAAGGTCACGCACGCGATGCCGATTTCATCATCGGCGATAACGGCGATATCTACCGCCTTGTGGCTGGCAGCGGTCAGTTCCACACGTTCAACTACGACAACTATTCATCCATGCGCATCGTTCCCCGCGCATCCAGGCTTCTTGATCACACGCAGGACAACATCGCTTCCAACGACACCGGCTCGGGCGAGTTCATCCGTGGCGAAGCAGGCGACGATGTGATCTACGGTGGATCCGGCAACGACACCCTCTACGGTGATGGCCAGGATGATGACCTCTACGGCAACTCCGGTGCCGATTGGCTCTTCGGCGGCACTGGTAACGACGGCATCGTTGGCGATGATGGTCAGCTTGTTACCGCCCGCAACGGCACGGTCGAACCCCTCAGCAATGTGGGTGCCTCTCCGACCGAAACGCTCAACAACACCGCCAACGTCATCAACACAACCATCTTCAACGCCGGCGAACTCCAGAAGTACGCTCGCCTAAACCCATTCAACTTCGGTGGCAACGACGTGATCTACGGGGGCCTCGGCAACGACTTCATCCACGCGGGCGGTGGCATGGATGCCGTCTCGGGCGCCGAAGCACTTCAATCCTTCTACGACGTCGGCCAACTCACCACTCGCCCCACACTTGTCTACTCCATCAGCCTCCGCCGCTTTACACAGTTCGACCCCGGCACAGGTCTTCGCAAGATTGCCAACTTCTTCCTCAACTTCGCCGCCTACACCGGCACACCTCCGAACAATGTCCGCATCGATGACGGGCGTGACACCATCTTCGGTGATAGCGGTAACGACTGGCTCGTCGGTGGAACCAATCGGGATCGCATCTTCGGTGGCCGCGGCGACGATGTGCTCAATGCCGACGACAATCTCGATACCAACAACGGCATCAACTCCAGTGCCGACTCTGCTCCCTACAACGAGGCCGATATCGCCTACGGTGGCGAAGGGCTCGACCGTCTCCTTGGCAACACATCCGCCGACCGCCTCATCGATTGGGTCGATCAGTTCAACCAATACCTCGTCCCCTTCTCCGATGTTGGCGGCCCGACCATCATCCGCAACTCCACCACCGCGATCGTCACTTCGTTGCTCTCGCTCGGACGCGGCGGCGGTGCCGATCAAACCCTCATCGAGCCCAACGGCGAACTCGGTCTCTTCCAGTTCACCGATGCCGACTGGGTCCTCAACGGTGGCCGGCCCTTCGGCTAGGGTGTTCAGGCCGCGCCAACATTCATCTCAAGTTTCCCCGTCGCATCCAATCGTCCGGGCCAATCTAATGCCCCCAAAACAAGCACGATCCAGCTCTTTAAACTCGACGAGGCAAGCGCTCCTCTCGACGCGATTCCGTTCGTCCGTCCCCGCATCTGATTTCAACAATCAGGTCTTCAAGCCCCACTATTACCAACGAGCCGACCCCTTGGGGTCGGCTCGTTGGCTTATGGTCGCGATCCTTAAGTCCGATCCGATTACCGACGGACCACGCGTCTCTGCGCGTCTACGCTGCACGACGTGACCTCTCGACCGCAAACCCGCCACGACCCATACGCAGCCATGCGAATTCCCGACTACCGACGCTTTGTCGGAGGTTGGGTCTTTGCTTCCATGGGCCTCCAAATGCAGGCCATGGCCCTCGGTTGGGAGGTCTATGAGCGAACGCACTCCGCGTTTCAACTCGGGCTTATTGGTCTCTTCCGCGCGCTGCCGGTCATCGCGCTCGCACTCCCCGCAGGTCACATTGTTGATACGCTCAATCGAAAGACCGTCCTGATCCTGACCCAGGTCGCCTTCGCGGCCGTCTCGGTAGGCATCGCCGCGGCATGCTATTTCCAGGCTCCGCTCTACGCGCTCTACATCCTCATCGTGCTCAGCGGGTGTGTGCGCGTCTTCAACGGTCCCTCGCGCTCCAGCCTTCTCCCGCAGATCGTCCCCTCTGATCTTGACAACGGCGCAACCTTCCACAACGCGGTGACGTGGAACACCGGCATCTTCCACCTTTCCGCCGCGGTCGGCCCACTTCTGGCGGGTCAACTGATCGCGTATATGTACGCGCGACCCGGTGTTACGTACCAGGGTCCTGGCGCGGCCTGGCCGGTCTATCTCGCGACCGCCGCAGGGTGTATGATTTTCGCCGCCAACGCCTTGTTCATGCGGCCCCGTCCAAACATCCGTGCGCCCAAGGGGTTCAGCATCAAGTCGATGCTTGCAGGCATGGACCACGTCTGGAACGAGAAGACCGTCCTTGCCGCAATCTCGCTCGATTTGTTCGCCGTGCTGCTCGGCGGGGCCACGGCTTTGCTGCCGATCTATGCCAAGGACATTCTTCACGTTGGCCCTCAAGGTCTCGGCATCTTGAAAGCCGCCACACCCGTGGGCGCAACACTCATGGGCCTCTACCTGGCGCATCGACCTCCGTTCCAGCGCGCCGGGCGTGCGCTCCTCTGGAGTGTCGCTTCCTTCGGGCTCTTCATGATCGTCTTCGGACTTTCAAACTGGATTGTCCTCTCGGTACTCGCACTCTTCATCGCCGGCGCGGCCGACAACGTCAGCGTGGTCATCCGCCATGTGCTTGTACAGATGCGGACCCCAGAGCATCTTCGTGGCCGCGTCTCGGCGGTCAACTCGGTCTTTATCGAGTCGAGCAACGAGCTCGGTGGCTTTGAATCCGGCGCGGCGGCGGCGGGCTTTTCCCGTCTCTTCGGCTCTAACGTGCTTGGTGCGGTCGGCTCAGTCGTCAGCGGCGGCATCGGCACCATGCTCGTTGTGGCGGGTGTAGCGTGGTGGATACCCGAGATCCGCAGGCTCGGGAGGCTTCGCGAAATCGAAGAAGCCCCCGTCTCCGCCAAGTAGGCCCGTCACTTCGCCGCGGTCGCGCGGCGAAGCGTGGTCGTGCCCCGCGGCAAGTCACTTGTTTGATGCGACGAGCGCGATGATACTGATGATCGCGAGTGCGGCCAGGACGGCCAACGTGATCTTGATCCACGAGTACGGCCGCTCGCCCTGAACTTCGCCCGTGCGTGCGTTGACGAGGAAGCGATAGGTCTTTTCGTGAAACCGGTAGGCGCTGAGCCAGATTGGTAGCAGGATGTGCTTGAAAGTTATATCGGCATAGCTCGTGTTCAACGAACTGATCTGCTGTTCGTCACCGCCGATATCGCGCCGGACCGTCGCACGGATGGTGCCATCCATGATGCCCTTGGCCGCCTCAAACCCATCGGCAAGTCCGATGGTGTAGCTCTCGGCTGTAAAGCCGGCAAGATATGAATCCTCGTAAGGGGTCAAGCCATGCAGGTCCCACGGTTCGAGGGCCTTGGCCTTCTCAACCGGTAGTGATTGCGAACCGAGCACCAGCACATCATCAAAGATGTTGGAGACAACCCCGCTCGTGCTAGACCAGCGGATTCGACGCTCAGTACGCCGGTTGTTCCCGCTGCCCACCGTGACGTAGTACGCATCGCCCCGCTCGCCACGGTAGCGGCTGGTCGTGGCCGTGTCATAGGTCCACGCAGGAATGTAGATGCCGCGTAACGTTGCATCGAGCAGCGCACGCGTCTTGAGCTTTGTCGGCGCAAACCAGCGTGAGCTGACCCAATGGCGATACAGCTCTGTGGCCTGCTCTCGCGCCAACTTGAAGGGAAGCACCGCATTGGGTTTGATGATTGTTGCCGAGTGTTGCGTGAGCACGATGTTCGCGCCGCAGAACGGGCAGCTTGTGGCCGTCGTGTTCGGAGCGGGCGTGAAGACCGCCTTGCACGCCCCGCACTCGATCTGCCCGACCGTGAGCATCGGTGCCACACCCGCGAGTTTGGTCAGGGCTTCCGCAAAGTCATTCTCCCGCACCGTGAGCTCGGCGCCAGCTTCGTCGACAACATCCGGAATCACATTCTCATGCGTGCAGTAGCGGCACCGAAGCACCTTCGTGCCCGGCGCATACTCAAGCTTGGCGCCGCACTTTTCACATGAAAACTGAGCGAGGGCGGACTTTCCACCGACACGAATAGGCTGGACGGGTGGTTGGCTCATCACGCTGAATCGCAGGGTGAATCGATGCAGATGAACTTCAGATCTCTAACCAAGGCACAAATGTGGCACGCGGTGAAAGTTCAGTTGCAACTTTACCGTGGGATCGGTGGTGGTCCGGGAGGGGCGGGCGCAAACATCAGGGCCAGATCCGCAACTTCCGTTGCGGGCTTCCAACCTTCCATGCCCTGTCGCCACACGAGCGTGGTCGGTTGAAGTTCGCCGCTGCGTGCCTTCATCGCCACCATGTTCAACTCGAAGGGTCCAACCTGCTTCCCATCAATCGCGAGGAAGAGCGGCGGATTGGTTGGAAGCGGGGGGGGCGAACCGGGTCCGGCGTTGCCCGGCGCTGCCCCGCCGGCATAGGCCGCCTGCCCCATCACATTCCCCATCATTCCACCCATGCCCATGGCCATCACCGCGCCAGCACCACCGGGATTCTTGGCCGCGTCGCGCATGGCATCGGCGGCCTGCAACTTCGCATACGCGTTGAGATCGCCGAGAACACCCATCTTGCTGCGTGAATCGAGCGCCCCCTCAACCTCGGGCGGCAGAGAGATGTTCTCGATCAGGAGCCGCGGCAGTTCGATCCCCATCTGCTCAAGATCCGGACGCATCTTGGTTGCAATGAGATCGCTTATCTCCTTCTGGTTCGCGGCCAGATCAAGCATCGGAATGCGGTTCTCGCCGATGGCATCCGCGAACTCGGCAACGATCACGTTGCGAAGCTGCGCGACGATCTCTTCGGTCGTGAACCGATTGTCGGTGCCCACGATCTCCTTGATGAATATCCCGGGTTCCTTTACGCGCATCGTGTAGGTGCCGAACGCACGGAGACGGACGGGGCCGAACTCCGGGTCGCGGACCATGATGGGGTTCATCGTGCCCCACTTGAGGTCGGTGAACTGGCGTGTCGAGACAAAGTAGACCTCGGCTTTGAAGGGGGATTCAAAGCCGTACTTCCAACCCTTCAACGTGCCGAGGATCGGAAGGTTTTTGGTCTCGAGCGTGTAGGTGCCGGGCAGGAAGACATCGGCCAGCCTGCCCTCATTGATGAAGACCGCAGCCTGGCCTTCGCGAACCACGAGCTTCGCGCCGTACTTGATCTCGTTCTGAAACCGCTCGAAGCGATAGACGAGCGTGTTGTTCGTGTCATCCAGAAACTGAACGATGTCTACGAGTTCTTGCTTGAGACGGTCCCAGATGCCCATGTCGATCCTCCTCAAACTGCTGGCGTAGAGCTTCGGTCACGACGCACACCCAGAGTCGCCGCTGATTGTTCCGCGAAGTGTACCAGTGATTTTATCTTCACGACTGATTAACTGTGAACGCACCCAAATGACCGGCTATTCCAGCCGCCGACCACGCAGCTTAATCTGCTCAGGCACACGAACTCCCGCATCGGCGAGCAACTTTCGCCATGCCTGAGCGGGAGGCCCGCCGCGTTCGGTGAAGCTGCCCCCCTCGCACTTGACGATGATCGCGATCACATCTGCGGCTGAAAATACGTGTGAGAGGCCACCATGGCTCGGCCCCTTGACGCGGGCCGCTTTGCGAAACATGTCAAAGGTCTTGGCCGAGAGTTGGCAGACCGCGAGCAACTCGCGCTTCGTCCACTCCGAGGCCGCGGGCTGGTTTTCGTCGCTCTTGGCATCAGGCTCGGAATAGGCATCATCTCGATTGTCGGTTCGGTAGGCTCTTCGCATGGTCAATCGTTGGCCGTCCCCCGGTCGGTAGCGAGCCATATGCTCACTTGTACGTCATACGGCATTTTGGAGCAATTGTGTGAGTCAGATACTTTAGAAAGGAAAGGTACGCCATGTTCATTACGTCACAGTCCAGATCGCATCGTGTCTCCGGATGGGCAATTCCCGCTTTGTCCGCCGCACTTCTGGCTTTGAGCGCGTGTTCGACCGCTCCGAGGTCGGAGTCAGATCGGGTTGAGATCCAGGATGATGCCGCGACCTCGCTCGCAACCGCAAGAAAGAACGACCCGACCCTCGGGCAGATCCTTAACAACGCGGCCGGTTACGCGGTCTTTCCCACGGTGGGCAAAGGCGCGGTCGGAGTTGGCGGTGCCTATGGCCGCGGCGTGTTGTACGAGGGCGGCGCGTTCGCAGGGTATTGCGATCTCAGTCAGGCCTCGATCGGTTTTCAGTTAGGCGGACAGGCCTACACCGAGATCATCGCGTTTGAGACTCCCGCAGCGTTGAGCACGTTCAAGTCCGGCAACTTCGCGTTCGGGGCTCAGGCGACCGCCGTGGCGCTCAAGTCGGGCGCGGGGGCCAACGCCAAGTACGCCGACGGAGTGGCCGTCTTCACGATGGGAGAGGCGGGGCTGATGTACGAGGCCTCGATCGGCGGGCAAAAGTTCAGCTATCAGGCCAAGTGATTATTGGCAGAATAACTCTCCGCCACAAACACATCACAGCCCGGCGATGACAACAAACCTGTCGTCATCGCCCGGCTGTCTACTCGTGAGGCCTGCGGCTGGTCACTGCTTGCCGACGATCACAAGATCTTCGGTGAATTCCTGGCCGCTGCCGACAAACCCGGCAAGCTTGCGGGCTCGGACGGGGTGCTGGAGCTTCTTGATCGCCTTGGCCTCAACCTGGCGCACCCGCTCACGCGTGACTTTGAAGATCCGACCCACTTCCTCAAGCGTGTAGGTGTACCCATCGCCGATGCCATAGCGGAGTTTGACGATCTCGCGCTCACGATACGTCAGGCTCTTGAGCACCTGCTCGATCCGTTGCTTAAGCATGTCCTGAGCGGCCGTTTCGCTGGGCGAACCCTGACGCTCATCTTCGATGAAGTCGCCGAAGTAGCTGTCTTCGCTCTCGCCCACAGGTCGATCAAGACTGACCGGGTGGCGGCTGATTTTCATAACGCGCCGGGTTTCGGGCACGCTCATGCCTGCGCGCTCGGCAAGTTCCTCGATGGTCGGTTCGCGACCGGATTCCTGAAGCATGACCTTCTGGATGTTGCGGAGCTTGCTCATCGTCTCGATCATGTGAACCGGAATGCGGATGGTCCGAGCATGATCGGCGATTGCGCGGGTGATAGCCTGGCGGATCCACCACGTCGCGTAGGTGCTGAACTTGTAGCCGCGCTTGTACTCGTACTTGTCAACAGCTCGCATCAGGCCGGTGTTCCCCTCCTGAATCACATCAAGGAAGGGAAGGCCGCGGTTGCGGTACTTTTTCGCGATCGAAACAACAAGTCGGAGGTTGCCGCCGGAAAGATCGCGCTTGGCCTGCTCATACTCCCAGAAGACCGTTGAGAGGTCGCGCACGCGACGGGCAAGATCTTCAGGTTCTTCAAGCGCCAGGGTGCGAAGTCCGTTGAACTCTTCGCGAAGCACCGCGATATCGTCGGGGTCCTGCTTCTTGCCGACACGCTCAGCGCGACGAAGCTCTACCTGCAGCTCATTGAGTTTTTTGCTCACGCTGCGCAGCTTCTTCATCAAGGGGATGATCTTGCCGGTGCGCAGGCTCAACTCTTCCGTCAACGCGGCCATCTTTCGCCGGCGAGTGTCCATGCGTTCCCGAAGCTCTGCGGTTAGGGGTTCATCGCCGGACGCGCGGGCCTGGCAGAGCCTTTCCCAGTCGATGCGGTTGAGCGCAAGCAGCTTGTCTATCGTTCTGAGGTTGTAGGGAATGCGCTTCGTAATCTTGTCTTTGGCGTTGCTCTCGGCCGTGGAGATGCGCATCGTCCGGTCGAAGGGCAGCTCGCCGGTTGAAACCTGACGGAGCATGACGACCGCCTGGAGCGTGATGTAATCGCTCTCCAGACACCGACGGCGCAAGATCATCCGGGTGGTCTCGATCTTCTTCGCAAGCCGAATCTCCTCTTCGCGTGTCAACAGGGGAATCGACCCCATCTGCGAGAGGTACATGCGCACGGGGTCATCAATCCGCTTGCCCGATTCGACACCGAGCGCCTCGGCAAGGTCGCGATGAAAAGTCTCGTCATCGATCGTGTCGTCTTCGTCTTCATCCGATTGATCCGTGGCCTCGGCCGATTCTGTGAGGGCATCGGTTGCAACTCTCGGTATCGATGCCGCCGCGATCGCAGCGGTAATGACAACGGCCACCGGAGCCTTGTGCTGCATTCCTGGAACGACCGGCTCGGTCGGCATGCTGGTGCCCCAGCAGACCGGGCCCATTCGGTCACCACCAGCCACGCTCATGGCGCGGCCGGGCCTGGGGATAATCGGCTTGGCGGCGGCCGCGCCGTGCTCGGTAGAGGCACGCGCCCCGCGTTTGCGCATTTCTCTGAAGCAGCGAGCGCGATACTCCATCTCATCGATCAGTTCGATCCCGCGTTGATCGAGGCTGACAAGCAGTTCGTGCAGTCGCTCAGGGTCCACCCATTCATCGGGCAGGGTGTTGTTAAGCTCTTCGTACGAGAGCCAGCCCCTATCGCGGCTGACATGAAAAAGTTCTACCAAGGCGGGGTGCAGATCGAGCGTCACAATGCCTCCTGCGAACATTCTGAACACGTTCGCGAAAGTCCTTCGCGAAGATGGGCCGGGGACCGGCTGGTCAAGTCAACACAAACCAAAAGAACCATCTTGGCGCGCGAGTGGGTGTGTCTCGTGGGTCCGAGTGTTGGTGAAATCACATTTCAGGACGAATCGTGCGTGCATGTGATGGTCGGTAATCACAGAAAACGAGTCTTGGCGTAAGCTATGAAGCGAAAGGGTACCACACAAATATGGCGAGCGAAGCGTTAAGATCCGGTTCGTGGCAAGACCCTCGGATCGTGGCCAAACTGCCGACGCTGCGATTGCAGGTCTTTAGCCTTGAGAGCGAGATCGGACCACGAGGTGTCCCGCGCATCGAGAGAAGAATCGTGCGTTATGGACCGATCGGCGGTGGCAGCGGGAGTTTGGGCGGCGGCAAAGTCCGGGCTTGACTGCCCGATCGTCGATTGACCGATGCTTGACGGGCCGAGATTGGTTTCCAGCATTGCCAGCCGCAATCGGTCGCGCCAGTGGTGGTGAAGCCGATCGGCGCTGCTTTCGGTGACTCGCTCAACCTCGGTGGCCAGCCGGGTTGCGACGCGCTGACACTCGGTATCATCGAGCACCGCGAGTACCTCTTGAAGGCTCGGCGGACGCTCATCAACAACCAGCGAGGCAATGGCACGGGCAACGGTCTGCATCGGACCCGGAGCATACGCATCCGGATCGAGCAGGGGCGACTGCTCCTCAGTCAGCGCGTGCATGAGCGCAGGTTCGCAGAGCACGCACCCCAGCAGGTGTTCAGAAGCGGAAAGAGGCGAGGCGTTCGTTGCAAGAACCTCCGCGCTGGGCCGCGCACGCACGGTGCGGCGTCGATCGTTGACAAGGTCAGAGATCGTCTGCCATTCGACACCGGCGATCTGGCTTACGCGTTTGACGATAAGCTGCTGACGAACTTTGTCTACGCGCGCCAGGCCAAGCTCGCACAACCGGCCCACAAACTCTTCAATGGTCCGGCTTCGCGCCGAGAGGCCCTGACCCTGAATGGTCCGCTGCACGCGTGCAAAGAGCAACTCCAGTGGATCGATGGCCTTGGCGATGGCCAGGTCGAGCAGCTCCCGGCCTCCCTCACGCTTCACCAACTCATCAGGATCTTTCGCGTCGGTCACCATGGAGAGAATGGCGATGCGTACATCGATCGGTTCGGCAAAGAAAACCTCGACGCCGCGCTCCGCGGCCTTTTGCCCCGCCTCATCACCATCAAAAAGCAGCACAACCTGATCGCAGAGCCGCCGGAGAATGCGGGCGTTCCCGATCGTCAGGGCCGTGCCGAGTGTGGCTACAACATTGGTCAACCCGGCCTGATGACAAGCGATCGCATCCATATACCCTTCGCACACGATCGCCCGCCGCGAACGGCGAATCTCCTGCGCAGCCTGGTGGAGGGCATAGAGCGTGGATGACTTGTTGAACACCGATGACTCGGAAGAGTTGAGGTACTTCGGATCGTCATGGTCATTGATGCGCCGGCCGCCGAACGCGATGACGCGCCCGATCTGATCGTGGATCGGAAAGATCAGGCGATTACGGAAGGCATCGTATACGCCGGACAAAATGCCCGATGCGATGCCCGATGCGATGCCCGATGCGATGCCCGATGCGATGCCTGATGCGATGGCTCCATCGCGTGCCTTGAGCAGACCCGCGGCGAGAAAGGCCGATGGATCAAGGCTCTTGGATTGAATCGTTCGCGCAAGCCCATCCCACATCTCCGGCGAGGCACCAAGCTCGAACGCCCGCACCATCTCGGGCGATATGCCCCGATCCTCGATCACCTTTCGCGCGGCCTTCCCGTGCTCGGCATGATTCAGTATTGTCCGGAAAAACGTTGCGGCCGTCTGATTCGCCCCGATGAGCGAAGAGCGGTCGTGCTGTCGCACATCCGACGATGCTTCGCCCGCATCCGTGCCCTTCCAGGCCGCGCGAGGGGTGAGCTTGATGGCCGCCCGCTCGGCCAGATGTTCGAGTGCCTCGCGAAAGGTCATCTTGTGGTAGTTCATCACGAACGAGAGCGCATCGCCACCCGCTCCGCACGAGAAGCAGTGGTAAATCTGCTTGTGCGGCACAACATTCATGGATGGTGTGTGGTCATCATGGAACGGGCAAAGCCCGACAAACTCGCGCCCCTTTTGCTTGAGCGCAAGGTGCTCGCCAATGAGACGAACGATGTCGGTCGCGTCCATGACACGCCGCTTATCATCCGAACCCGGGCCGAGTTTGCCGGAGTTGAACATGATCGAGGTCGTACCTGCCACCTGTCAACGGAACCGTGACGCGACACATTTAACGCAGCTGTTGTTTAAGAGACGCGACCGGCAGACTTCGCAACTTGCCCACGAGAAAATCAGAGTCGATCAGAAACGATTACGCATGATCGAACATGGTCCAAAAATCTGATAAGCATCCAATAAGCGAGGGTGACCGATTGATCGTACCGCCGACAGCTACGCAGACTCGGTCAATCCGTTCGCAGGCAATAGGGCCAGCGACCGCCGATGAACGTCGAAGCGACACAGCCTTCGACGAGGGAGCTCAAAGACCGGCGAGCATCGAGGCTGCGCGTCTCTTCAGGCCGACTGACTGGTCCTCGGGTCGCGCTCATTTAGAGGTTGATCTGCTGGCCGTCTTTCGGCACGATGGCCGCGGCACAGTCGGATCCGGTTTTTGAGCGTCGTACGGGACTTGGTAAAAGATAGCACCGAAGCGTGGCCCGTCAATGTATCCGCGATAAAACTCGGTAGATCTCGTGACTTTCAGAGCCCCGGATAGCCAACCATCGATAGGTTCGAGCCACGAGCCGCATATGCCCGGCAGGCTTCGAGTGAGCAGACCGCGATCAATGCGCACCGGGCACTTCGAGGACCACTCGATCCGAGCAGTTCTACCATGCTCGCGTCATGCGAACAAACGTCCGATATTTCGGGAACGTGCAGGGTATCGGGTTTCGCGCAACCGTGCGCGGCATCGCTCGCACCCTGCCTGTGACCGGTTGGGTCAGGAACGAAGCCGATGGCAGCGTCACTCTTGAAGTTCAGGGTGATAATGATTCAATCTCCACACTCCTTGATCGTGTTCGCAAGGCCATGGGCCCGATGATCCAGTCCGAACAGATCGCTGGCACGACGGATGTTGATCGTGAAACTGGCTTTGTCATCGCTCGCTGATCGCACCCGTCGATTGTCTGTTTATTGAAGCAGGACCATGAAACAACTGATCATGTTCGATATCGATGCAACACTGCTCGTGACCTCGGGCGCGGGTGTCAAGGCCATGCAAACCGCTGGTGAAGCCCTTTTCGGTCCGCCCTTTGTGACCGATGGGCTCGACTTTGCCGGCCGGATCGATCCACTGCTGATCGCGGAACTCTTGGAGTTGAACAAGCGACAGGTCAACGAAAGCACCATGCGTGAGTTCCGGCTTCGATACCACAGCGAACTCCACGCAAGCGCGGCTCGTGCGGGCGGCGTGCTTGGACGGGCACTTCCCGGTGTGCATGAGCTTCTGGCGAAGTTGCGGAGCCTGTCCGTCGCCATGGGATTGCTGACGGGCAACTTTGCCGAGACAGGCCAGATCAAGCTGCGTGCGTGCGGGATCGATCCAACCTGGTTTGAGCCAACCGTCTGGGGCGATGATTCTCCGATTGTTCCCCCCAGGCGAGACCATCTGCCCGCGGTCGCGATGCAGCGGGTACAAGATCGACTCGGGCGGCCCATTGCCCCCGATCGTGTCATCATCGTGGGGGATACGCCCCACGATATCCGCTGTGCGCAGGTGAATGGATGTCGATCCATGGGTGTCGCAACGGGCAAATATTCGATGGACGATCTGCGCCGTGCAGGAGCGGACCACGTCGTGGCCGACCTTTCACAGGTTGATGAGATGGTCAAGGTGCTCACGACGGATGTCCGGTGAGGCTGTCGGTTGATCGTCGGGCCGTGTTGTTGCTGTTAGACTGAGCCTCGGCAAACACATGGTTGGATTCATGCCAAGCGACTACGCAACACTCTGCAACGACTACTACCTGAACCAGCGGCTGATGCTGAAGATGGACCTGCACATCCGACGCGATACGGTGCTCTCGCTCTTCGAGCGTGTACGGCGAGAACGCCCGCAGATGGGCAGAATGCGCCGTTACACCAACGAGCTTGCGCTGGAATCGAACGCTGAAGCAAGCGACACGTCGTATCAATGGATGTCGGTCAGAAGGACCAGCATCCGTTCGGGCAGTGTCAATCATCAGAAGGATGCCGATGCGCACGCCCTGCACAGGCTCGCGCTTGAAACCGCCCCGTTCTTTCTGGATATGTCCACGCTCGATATCGAATACGCCGAGGTGCTCTTCGGCTTCGATCTGCTGGCCTCCGGAAACCATGATTCGATTGTGTTCAATGCCCTTCTCGCCGGATCGCCATTCGCGGCGATCTGCGATCGTCCCGGGTTGATCCCCACAGACTGCCAGCCGATCTTCGGAATGGCCTTGCGTGAAGATGGGAGCGTGCAGGCCCACATCGAGATCAAGACTCGGACCGGCGGTCATGGCACCGGCGGTGGGTGGGGAAGTGGAGGGCGGATGCGCGGGCGCAGCTTGGGAAACTCAGGCTGTGAAGGTGCGACGGGTGCTGCGGGTATCGGTCGCGGCGATGAACCGGTCGAATATCCTCTGAGCCTTTACCTGGTCTTGCGACGATACGGCCTTTCGGGTGACATCCGCGACCTCCCCTCGGTCTACAACACGCTTGTCGCTCATGGAGAAGAGCTTTTGGAACGGCGCATCGTTCCCAACCTGCTCATGCCGATTCGAGAGGCGATAATGTCCGCATAAGTCATCAGGTGTCAGGACCACCCATGCCAGCATTCGACGCTTTCACGACATTGGCCCAGACCGTTCCCGGCCGCGATCCGACCCGGATGTTGATTTTCATCGGGGTGATGATCATGGCCGTGGTCGTATTCGGGTTGGTGGTCGTGCAGCTTCGCAAGCGCTTGTTTGCCAAAGCCGATTCTGCGAACAGTTCGGCCCTTTTGATGGATGACCTTCGGGCGATGCGAAGCCGTGGAGCCATCACCGAGGACGAGTATCAGAGAACGCGTCGGCGTCTGGTCGAAAGTCTTGCAGCTTCGTCCGCTCCGCAGTTATCTGATCCGTCTCAAGCGGCCATCGGACCATCGTTACACCTTGGGCTTTCTAAACCGGATGCGCAAGGGGGTAAAGGTCTTGCGGGTCGAACGCCAGCTCCCGGATCGAGTTCACCACACCGTGCAGGTCCCACACCGCGAGTCGATCTGACGGGAGATCCGTTACCCGAACCTCAGCAGGACAATAACCGTCAAAAGCCAAAGACCGAATAGCCGTGCCAAACCGCACCAAGTGCCGATATTCTCACGCCTCTAAAGAGGATGATGACCCTTTGACGCGTAGACTTCAGCATAATGAACAACGAGCCATCCTGAGACTTGCCGAACAGGATGTTTGGAGGCATCTTCAAGCTCCCAACTCGGCAAACGAGATTGGAGCCTCCTCCAGACTTCGCCGATAGCAACCCGTAGAAGCTTCGGTAGGCACACCGGCATCAGGATCGAACCGTTTACCCCCTCCACCCCTCCACCTACCCCCGCGGCTGACCGCGGCACACTGAGGCATCAATGGCCAGGAACAGCAAGGAAGGCATCGACATGGGCAATACCCCTCCAGGGAATCGCGGCGAATCAGGTGGTGGTACCGGCGGTGGAGGAGGCGGATTTCGTGGGCGCAAGGTGACGACCTGCTCGTTCTGTGGGAAAACCAGCCGCGATGTTGGTCCGATGGTCGAGGGTCCGTCGGATGTCTACATCTGTGCCAACTGCACGGACCTCTGTCAGAACATCTTCAAGCAGGAACGCCGCAAGGTCTCATCGGCCAGTTCCCTCTTCACCGAGATTCCAAGCCCCCGTGCGATCAAGGAGTTCCTTGACCAGTACGTGATCGGGCAGGACCAGGCAAAGAAGTCGCTCGCGGTCGCGGTCCACAACCATTACAAGCGGTTGCTGCACGCCGAGAAGGAAGAGACCGAAGTCGAACTCGACAAGTCGAACATCCTGCTCATGGGCCCGACAGGCTCGGGCAAGACGCTCCTCGCCCGTACGCTCGCGCGAATCCTGAACGTTCCCTTCGCGATCGGCGATGCAACCACGCTTACCGAGGCTGGCTATGTCGGTGAGGATGTTGAGAACCTTCTGCTCAAACTGCTGCAGAACGCCGACTACGACGTCGAGGCAGCCCAGCGCGGCATCATCTACATCGACGAGATCGACAAGATCGGCAAGACCTCGCACAACGTCTCGATCACTCGAGATGTTTCCGGTGAGGGTGTGCAACAGAGCCTGCTCAAAATGCTCGAAGGCACCGTCGCCAACGTCCCGCCCCAGGGCGGACGCAAGCACCCCGAGCAGCAGTACATCCAGATCGATACCACGCACATCCTCTTCATCTGCGGCGGCACCTTTGTCGGTATCGAAGACATCATCCGTCGTCGTATCGGCAAGAAGCGCATCGGCTTCTCGATCACCAAAAACGATGAGGGCGAGATCGAGCACGAGCGTGCGGTGGTTCTTTCGCAGGTCAGCCCCGACGATGTGATCGAGTTCGGAATGATTCCCGAACTCGTGGGCCGACTCCCCATCATTGCTCCGCTGATGCCGCTCTCGCTTGATGCGATGGTTAACATCCTCACCGAGCCCAAAAACGCGTTGATGCGTCAGTACCAGCACCTCTTCACGATCGAGGGTGCAAAGCTGAGCTTCACCGATGATGCGCTCCGGGCATTGGCCGCCAAGGCCCTCAAGCGAGACACAGGCGCGCGAGCCTTGCGGGCCGTGCTCGAAGAGGTCATGATCGGGCTGATGTATGATCTTCCCGAAACCGATAACCGCGGTGCTGAATACCTGATCGATGGCGCCGATATCATCAAGCCCCGCCGTCTTCTCGACCTGCGCATCAAGCGCAAAGAGTCGGCATGATGCCCATGCCGGTAAAGCACCCTTCGCTTGATCGTTAACTCATCCACACAAAAAATAAGGCTCGTCGGGACCAACCCGGTGAGCCTTTTCTTTGATCGCGCCGATCAGTTCAGCTCGGTCGAGTACCAACCTTCGCGTCCCTCGATGGTCACTCGCGCGAGGAGGTGGATATGGATATCGGTATCGAGCAGCCCGCGTGTCTCTCGCGGATTGGCCGTAAACAAGTGCAGCTCCGGCCGACGATCCGCGAGGGGGCGCGACAGCGCCGCGGCGAGCAGCATGCGGTGCGACTCCAACCACGCCCGCGCCGTAACCAGCCCATCAAGCGCCGTTGATTTGAGGTTTGCACCCTCACACATTGCCAGCGCGTGCAGTCCGCCGTGACTGTCGGTCGCCAACTCAACACCGGGTGCGTACGGACAATGCATGTTCAGCACCTGCAACCCTGCTCCATGCGTCGAAAGCGTTGGCGCGGGCTTCGCACCCCGATCCGCAGTGGCCGCGCCTGTCGCCCAAAGCCGAACATCGTCCACGCGCGATACCGGCGCGGGGGTTGATTGGTCCACCTTCACCGCGATTGGTGCGATTGCAACTTCAGCGAATGCCGCACGCATTTCGACAGGTGATTCGACAGGGTGCTCGCCCGTTGCTTCACCCCGTACCTCGGCAGTTGCTTCGGCAACATCCGTCGGCTCGATCTGCCTCGGCTCAGTAGACAGGTCTTCGATGATCTGCTCAACGCTCATCACCCTGCTCGCGGATCGTCCGTCGATGTTCGGGGCATCCATCGAATCAAGGGCTGCTGTCGCAGTGGTCTCAACCACCGTGGGCTTGGTATCCCAGATGGTTGCCGCCGCATCACCTTCGATACCCAAAACACGCTGCAGCATGTCCATCAGCAGTGATGCCGAGAGATCCGTCTTCCCGCCAAAGAGCGTTGTCGAAGGGCGTGTCGCCTTGATTTTCGCCGAGCATATCGCGTGCTGTACATCGCGCCCTAGGCACTGCCGAACCGTTTCCACCAGACGGTTCGCGGCAACGGTCGCCGCCGCATCGGGTGCGCTCATGATCGCCACGCGGATGATCGGCGATGGACGCCCGTTCTTCAAGATCGCCGGAACCTTCTCGGCAAGTTGTTTCAACGAACCGTACGCGCCAACGCGAGCGGGTTCATCGGCGCCGGTGAGCAGCGTGACCAGCTTTACGAGTCCGCGCTCGGCAAGATGCCCTTCATCGGCCGGATCAACTCGGACCACCCATCGCCGGGTGATCGCGGCCGCATCGCGGAGGGCATGTTCCGGGTTCGCACCGGGTTGAGTTGCCCTCACCGCTTCGGGAACTTCGCCGACCAGTTCAATGGTCATGAACCCGGCTTGCAGTCGAACCGCCGCGATCGGGCCGCCCGAGGCCTCGGCGATCTCGCGCAGGTATTGTGAGGCCCATGCCGAGGCCAGCACCGGCAGATTCCCAACCATCAGGCACTCGACAAACGGGGCCGCCGCTGCACCCACCATCACCGCACTTGCGGGCTTTGCCTCCACCGCTGTTGGTGTTTCAGTGTCCTCTTCGGGTTCATCCGGGGTGAGCCGCAGTCTCGGCGCGGTCGTGCCTGTTGACTCGACCAGCTCATGCCGATGTGGCCGCGTCACTTCACCCAGAAAAAGGTCCGTCAACGCATCGAACTCTTCGCTCTGCATTCCGAATCCGTCGCTGTTCGTCGGTGCATTGAGCCACAACCGTCGCGCCCGCCGATCTGTGCGAGATCCATCCGAGAGTGCGGGCAACGGTGGAGTTGAAGGAGCGGAATTGGAAGGGGTTGTCGGTGGTGGGGGCGGCCTGTTCATGCCATCCTCCGAGGTTGAATGGTGTTGGCGTACCCGCTCGGCAAGGCTGCAAATCCCGGAACAACGATTTCAGGCGACATCATGGGAATCGATATCAGGCTGTTGGTCCCGCCGAATGGATTGGGCACGATCGAAGGGTTGTAAGGATCTGCAACCCAGTTCCCATCGATCACCAACCGATATTGACACGCACACCCGGGGGGCATGAATGCGAATCCTTCAAGCGCACCCGTTGTCGGATTCAGTCGCATCGGCGTGCGCTCGGGCATCCATTGATTGAAATCCCCCGCAACCGCGACCGATCGACCAATCGACACCGGCACCCGGAACATCACACCACTCGGGGTGATCTGCGGACCGAACGCCATGGGCGAGTGGGGGGGATGGGGGGGATGGGGGTGCTGGATGGGTGGCCAGGGTGTGTGTACCAATGCCGATGGAACCGGCGGCAGGTGCGATGCCGCCAACGAGCCATTCGTGCCGCCGTGAGTTGTCGATGTCCGTCCTAGCTCTTCGGCCACGGGTGGTGGTCGCAACTCCGATACCAGTGGCAGCACCGGCTCGCTCCCTTTGCTTTCAACCATCGACCCGGGATGGGCAACCGGTGGCGTTTCAGAGTTCACAAGTTCCGAGGTATCCGCCTGACGAGCGTGCAGCTTCATCGCACGAGAGGCCACATCGGCCGCGCGGTTCGCAGGCATCGGGGTCGGATTTGGCTCCACGTTCGTCGTGGCATCCTGACGTGCGACTGCGTCGATCGTCGCACCAGGTTCCGCAGCCACTTCCGCCCGCCAGTTCTCACCTTTGCTCAGCGAGTTTGCCATCAGCCACGCGGCCAGATCGATATAGTCTTTGGCACCCTGCGAGTCGGGCGCATATTCGGTCACCGGCTGCCCGAATGAGGCCGACTCACGAAGACTCTGGTCATAGCGAATAACAACCGGGATAAGTTTGTTGGTAAACCTACGCCGCAGTTCCTCGAGCAGATCCTTGCTCAGCACGCTCTCCGGATCATACATCGTCGCCAGCACACGATGCACCGGCGCAACCCCGAGCCGCTTGCCGATCGACTTGATCGTGCTGATCTGCTTGGTTGCGCCCTGAAGTGAGAAAAAGCCAGTCTCCACCGGGATCAAAACCTCGTCCGCGGCCACCAGCGCGTTGAACGCGAGCATCCCGATCGCAGGAGAGCAATCAATCAGGCACACATCGTACTGACAATCAAACCGCTTGAGCACCTGCGCAAGTCGCCGCTCCGCATCCGCTTTACCGCTGAGTTCGCCTCGCGAGGCTTCGAGCGCGGCAAGCCGAAGCGTGCTGGGTGCGAGGTCAAGATTACGGCTCACGCGCCAGAGCAACCGCGTCGGGTCAACCGGTGCCTCTTCACCCGCCAGCATCGCATCGCCGATGTGCAGGTCAATGCGATTCTCAGGAATCGCCAGACCCGCCGCGCAATGACTCTGCGGGTCCATATCAACCAGCAGCGTCCGATGGCCGCGTCCGGCAAAGACGCCGGCAAGGTTGATGGCGGTCGTCGTCTTGCCGCATCCGCCCTTCTGGTTGACAATCGCAATCGTGTGCATGGGCCGATCCTCATCATGGAGGACGACACCAGTTTCGGGGGGTTCGGGTGGGCCGGACCAGACGTACCGCAATCCCACTCCGGACAGACGTTCCCCACATCCGGCACGCCTCAGACAGGTTGTTATCGGAGCCTTGCGGGAATTGCCTTGAGCCGTGGTGGCAAATGTACTCAAATCCGATACGCATCAGGCTCGGATCGCGTCCCAGCCGGCGCACACCGTCTCAAGCCGAGGATCAACAATCACCCGGCAGCGGGCGTGCTGGTCATCACAGGGAAGCACCAGTCGAAGCCGGCCCGCCGTCACCTTCTTGTCGTGCAGCATGAGTTCTGCAAGCATCGAGTTCGGCGCCAATCCTTGAACGGCGATGGGCAGTCCGGCCTGTTGAATCTTCCGGCGTGTGGTCCGAACAAAGTCCGCATGAACAAGCCCAACGTGCCCCGCAGCCGCGCTCGCGGCAATGAGCCCGAGCCCGACAGCCTCACCGTGATGCAGCGGAGCATTCTTCGCTTCGCCATCGGGTGTGAGGTGCGCCAGCGTTTCGATCACATGCCCGAACGTGTGCCCGAGGTTCAGCAAGGCCCGCCCGCCCTGCTCATCCGCAGCCTCCTCAAACTCATCGTGCATGACCACCATCGCCTTAATACTAATGTTGCGAGCGACCAGTTCGACAAGCGTGGGCTCGTCGCGACCAAGGATCTTATCCATGCTCATCGTGATCCATCGGCCCAGGTCGGGCTCACCAAACTCCGCCGAGAGCATGCCGTGCTTGATGCACTCGGCCAGCCCCGCGCGAAACTGCCGATCAGGGAGCGCAGCGAGTGTTCGCACATCCGCGACCACGAGCGATGGCTGGTGGAATGCCCCCACCATGTTCTTCTTCAGGCTCCCACCCACTTCAAGATTCACACCGGTCTTGCCACCAACCGAGGCATCAACCATCGAGAGCAGCGTCGTCGGACAGTTGACCCACGCAACGCCGCGCCGGTAACTCGCGGCGGCAAAGCCCACCATGTCTCCCAGCACGCCCCCACCAAGCACAATCGCCACATCGCCCCGATCAAGTCTCGCCGCGGTCATCACCGCAAGCAGTCTTTCAAAAGTCTTGAGTGACTTGTCGGGTTCGCTTGGTCGAACGGTCAAGACCTGATCCGCCGCGATCGCGATGCCCGCCGAATCAAGTCCCGCGATCAGGCCCGCGGCGTGGTTCTGCCCGAGCCCTTCATCAATGAACAACGCCGCCCGTCGCGCGGCTGGCAGGGCCAGTCGCACACGCTCGGCCGCGTGGTTCAGCAACCCACCCCCGATCAGCACCTCGTAGGAAGTCCGCGCAAGCCGAACACGCACGGTGCGCGCCTCGAGCGGCCGTACAACCGAAGATTCACGACTTTGAGATGAGGATCCGCGGCTCATGCGTCAATCCGCTCATACACCAACCAGTTCACGGTTCAGTCACCAACCGCATAGATTCGTCAGAATCACTCAAGCCCGGCGCGGTTGCGGCTCTTGTCGCTCGGACGCTCCCAATCCACTCGCGGCGCATCGGCCCAGAGCATTTCCAGATCATAATGAGCACGGGTATTGGGCTCAAAGATATGGATCACGATGTCAACACAATCCACCACCAGCCACGTCGTGCGGTCATCGAAGCTCTTGCGGAATGGCGGATAGCCCTCTTTCTCAGCGAGCTTGCCGATCTCCTGCGCTGTGGTCTGCATCTGGCGGTCAGATGTGCCCGAGCAGATCAGGATGTAGTCCGAGACCTGACTCAGTTGCCGAACATCCAGCAGCGTCACATCTTCGCACTTATCGTCGGAGGCAAGCCGCGCGGCCTCGATCGCAAGCGCGAGCGTTGCCTTGGGGTCAGACAGGCTTCTGGTTGCGAACCGCTGATGCGTCTCGCCGGTTTCGGTAGTCTTTGCCATTTCAGACACGATAGACGTTGAAACACCCGATCGCCAGAGATTCACCGAACTTACCCTGAATAGTTGACCCGCCATCATCACGGAAACCCCCTTCTTGGCCCACAATCCCAGCAACTCCGCGCCACCACCGCCCCACCCGCACACCGCCGAACCAATGGTCATCGGCATCTGCACGTTCAATCGTGGGCCAAAGCTCATCCGAACCCTCGAAACCCTCGCCGCCATGGATCTGTGCAATGGCCGTGTGACGAGGTTGATGGTGATCGACAACAACTCAACCGACCAGACCGGCATCGTTGTCGATGCCTTCGCCGCAACTTCCACACATCTCAAAGTTGCTCGGATCGTCGAAACCACACAGGGGCTTGCCGCGGCAAGAGAACGACTGATTCACGCCACCACCGAGCCGATCGTCGCGTTCATCGATGACGACTGCCTGCCCGATGTGGCATGGGCGGCCGCGATCCTTTCATCGTTCGATCGACATCCGCGTGCGGGGATGACTGGTGGGCGCGTGAGTCTGAGTTGGGAGTCTGGTCCCACCGTGCTCGCTCGGCGATGCGCCACCATGCTCGCGGCACAGGATCTCGGCCCGCGTGAGTTTCAACTTGTGGAGCCTGAACACTGTCTGGTCGGCGCGGCCTTCGCAGTCAGACGCTCAGCCGTCAACCAGAGTGGGTGGCTCGAGCGGCGTTCGCTCACCGATCGCGAGGGAAACGCGCTCACCTCCGGTGGTGATTTCGAGATGGGCATCCGCATCCGACGCGCCGGCTGGGAACTCTGGTATTCGCCCGAACCGAGTGTCCAGCACCTGATCCCCCCCGAGCGGCAGACCGCGGCCTATCTGCAACGACTTATGCGTGGCGTCTCACTCTCGAAGGCCGCGCTCAAGTGGCTTGCCCACGGTGAGCCGGGGGTCGAATGGGCCGTCGCGCGCGCACGCAAAGCTCGCCGTCGAAGAGTGAAATCCATGCTCCTGGAGTGGCGACCTTCGCATCGCGCCCTCAAACTCGCCGAGCATCAGGCCCGGTGCGAGGGGTGGGCCTCGCTGGTCAACGCACTTCAATCTCAGTCGCGCAACCCTGCACCTTGATGCCCGAGCAATCAGCGCTCGGCCACATCATCGCCGGTCGATGCGCCTGCACGCGGTTTGGTCACAATGACATCGAGTTCACCCTGCGCCGCCGCCTCCCCATCACTCAGGATGGCGGCCACCAGCCGATCAATCCGCTCGCGGCCCGCCCTTGAATCCGGGTCGCTTAAGTCAGGCCCAACTGTACCGAGAAACAGGCACCCACCCGGAGCGAGCAGCCGCCAGAATTCTTCAAGCAGGCTCGGAACATCAGGATCATCCGTACGCAGGTCAAAGACGACAATCGCGTCGAACGCGCCGTCGGTCTCGCCGGCCAGCGAGAAAAGTTCGCCAACCTCAAATCCGATGTTCTCGCGAAGGTAGCGTTTGCGGGCAAACTGCGCGTGCTCCTCAAGCTCGCAGAGCGCGACCACGCCACCCGAAGGCCCGACCGCGAACGACAGCCAGAGTGCGCGATACCCCGTCCCCGCCCCCATCTCGAGCACGCGCGAGCCCGGCCTCACGCGCCGCAGCAGCGGATCAAGCCGCTTGAGCCCGATCGGTCCCATCACATCCGCAAAGACGCTCACGTGCGAGCAGCGGATCACCTGCTTGCTTCCGTCGCCAAACGTCACGCGGAAGTCTTTGTGCCCGCTCCCACCCTTTGCCAGCGCGTGCCGCAGCGGTTCGCTGGTGAGTTCCTTGTAATACACACCATCGATCTCGAAGCCGCGACGCACACCGAGCAGCCTTCGCGCTCCGGCCATCCATTTGGCCCTGGCCTTCACGCGTGCGTGCTCCCCGCAGGTTCTTCGTTCATGGTCCACAGCGTCCGTGGTCGAACCACCAACTGCGCCTGCTCGCGCCGCGGCAGCGGGCGCGCCCCGCCCGAGCCGATCTTCACCCACCGCGTCGGTGCGCTCTGCGTGCTGATCGTCAACGCATAATCCGCGCCCGAATGAAGCGCGGCCACAACCTCCGGCCGGTTGCACTGGCGCGAAAGGTGCAGCAGCACCACGTGCTCACGCGGCTCGATCTGCATCACCGCGCTCACGCACTCCTGATTGCTCAGGTGCCCGTGCCCGCCCATGATGCGGTGCTTGAGAACTTCCGGGCGGGTCGAGGCGTGCTGCATTGCGGGGCAATAGTTGCTCTCGATGGCCAGCACATCCACCGCCGCCGCGCCGCGCACTTCGCTCGCGCCGAAGTGATCGACCAACCCGGAGTGAACATGCCCGAGATCGGTCGCAAACCCCAGCGATCCGCCACCATAGGCCGGGGCGAGCTCGATCCGATACGCCGCGACACCAAGCTCATCGTGCGACATCAGCAGCGGACGCACCCGCACCTCATCCTCAATTGCAAAGTCATCTTCAAAGGGAGTAACCTTCCACGATTCCTTGAGCCAGCCCTTCATGCCCGCCGCGCGCGCGTGCCGATCGTGCATCCGCACGCGCACATGCCCGGGCGTCTGCCGACGCCAACCAGTGTGCAGGTGGTCGCTGTCAAGGTGCGTCACCAGGCATTCGTCGATCATGTCTGGCCGAAGCGCCGCCCGCGACCCACCCGGCCCCTCAAGCTCCGCCATCATCCGGAACGTCCGTCGCGGCGAAAGCCCGAGATCAATCAAGCAGAGCCGCGTCATCCCACCGCGGCAGAGGGCCAACACCGAGCAGTTGCCCGCGCTCCCGCTCGCCAGCACACACAAATACGCACCATCCGCGCCGAACGAAGCCGTATCGGGTGTGTGTGGGGCGGCAGACTCGCACGTTGGATCTTCCATGATCGCCATTGTGAGCCAGTGTACCCGAAGTTCGTCTCTGCCAGGGTGGCGGGGTGTGAGGTGGGAATGCTCGTCAGTCTTCGCTGTCCATCCCCATGCCCTCTCCATCTTTGCTTGCGTTCATCCTGCTCCCTCGCAACCCCTTGCCCATGCCCGGGCAGATCCCACGCTTGCTCGCCGCGATAAACCTCGCCATCTCGGCCACGGGCTCGCACGAGCGGCCGCGCTCGGTCATCTCCGAGATCACACGCGCCCGGGGCATCGGGTCGCGCAGCAGGTCACGAAAGGCCCGGCGCAGCTCGGTGATCTGCTCACGCGGCATCCCGCCACGACGCAGCCCCACCGTGTTCAGCCCGCCAATACGGTTGCGCTCATTCACCATGCAGAAGGGGGGCACATCCAGCGAGACCGCGCAGTCGCCCGACATCATCACCATCCGCCCGATGCGGCAGAACTGGTGGATCACCGCGTTCCCACCAAGCGTCACGTTGTCTTCCAGCACGCTGTGCCCCGCCACGCCCGCCCCGTTCACCAGCACCACGTTGTTGCCGATCAGGCAGTCGTGCGCGATGTGTGTCGAGACCATCAAAAAGACCTTGTTCCCGATCGTCGTGGGCGGGCTGGGCGCATCGTGTGAGGCCGCGTGGATCGTCGCGTGCTCGCGGATCAGACAATCGGTCCCGATCACCACCCCTGCGCTCTTCAAGCCCGTGCCGATGAACTTGAAGTCCTGCGGCTCATAGCCAATGCACGCGAAGGGATACACAATCGTCCGCGCCCCGATCACCACCGGCCCGACATCACCCGCGATGTAGTTGTTGCCCAGCAGCTTCACTCCCGCGCCAAGCTTGACCTTCCCCTTCAAAAAGCAATACGGCCCGATCTCAACACCCTCACCAAGCTCGCACTCCGACGAGACCTCGGAAGTCGGGTGAATGATCGGCTCGGCCGCGCGGGCCGTTTGAGCCGCCGTGGTGGCTGAGGGTTGAGCTGGTGGTTGGGTGGGGGGGTGCTGGGGTGGGTGGGGGGGGGCGGTCGCGGGCATAGGTATCCATTCTACGACGCTCGGGCCGTTGCTATCTTTCCCTCGTGCCCATCTCGCACCCGCTTCCCCCAGATCCCCAACATCCCCACCCCGACCTGCGCATCATCGACCTCGGCCGTCTCCCCTACGCCGCGGCCTACGACCTCCAGCTCATGCACCATGCCGAGGTGCTGGCCGCGCGTGAGGGTGGGCTTCCGGAGATCGGCCGATTGCTGCTGGTCGAGCACGATCCGCCCGTCATCACGATCTCGCGTCGGCCCGGTGCAGGGGACAACCTGCGGGCGAGTGAAGAGTTTCTGGCTGGCCGGGGCATCACCATCGCCGAGACCGATCGCGGCGGCGACATCACCTACCACGGACCCGGCCAGTTGGTCATCTACCCGATCGTTGACCTGAACCTGCTCAAGCTCGGCCTGCACACATACATGCGCCTGCTCGAAGAGGCCGTCATCACCTGCTGCGCCGCGTACGGCTTGCCGTGTTCGCGCGAGAGCGGGGCGACGGGTGTTTGGACAGACGGCCCGAACGCATCATCGCCCGAACAACCCCGCAAGATCGCCGCGATGGGTGTGCGCGTGCGCCGCTGGGTCACCATGCACGGGCTGGCCCTCAACATCACCACCAACCTCACGCACTTTGATCTCATCATTCCCTGCGGGCTGGTCGGTCGTGAGGTCACAAGCCTTGAACGCGAGCTTGGGCCGAACTGCCCAACGATGGTCGAGGTTAAGCGGATGTTGAGCAAGGAACTCACCGCCGCACTGCGCGCTGAAGTTACGAACTAGCCAAGTTGCGAAGGCTAAGTTACGGACGTGTACTCAGTGGCTTTTGATGACAAGGCACCTCGTGACCAGTGGCTATGCGGGTGGTTGTGCCACCCACAGTTCATATTTAACAACCTGCAAAGTACGAGCCGATGAAATCAAACAAATCTTGGATGCTGGCGCACCCGTCACCGTTCACGTCACTCGTCAATCCCCAGGCGCACGGCTGCGCCGATTCAACAAACCAGATGCTCAAGAACGTAAACAAGTCTTGGATGCTGACATCGCCGCTGTCATCGAAATCGCCGCTGCAACCGCTGATGAAGACGCTGTCTCCCGTAGGAAATGGCCCGACAAACTCGTCTGCCCATACAAAGGCTATGATCGACTCTTGTCCGGGGATCCGGGCTCGATAGATCGCCGAGCCAGCAATCACCGCTCCTGCTGGTAAATTGCCGAGCAACAGAACTTGCTCGAAGTCCGAAGGCGCGAAATACCCCAGTTCGCCGCTGGCTATAAACTGTATTCGCACATTGTGGAGCGGCACCGCAAGCGGTTCATCGAACTGGAGGCTGTAGCCGACTACGCCATTCGGGTGCGACTGTTGAGCACCGGATGTCAGTGTCAGAGTGGGAAGTTCCAGATCAACATAAAGCTGTGCCGCGCTGCACTCCTCTTCACCCGGTCCAAAGGCATAGCTGCCGAGAAAGAGTAACGGATGAAACTCGTTCTCGGCCGAGATGTTTTCCCAGGACAGGATGAACGGAATTTCCACAACAGATTGCGCTGCCACAACGACTTGTCCCCAGAGTTCGCCGACGGTCGCCACTGCCAGGCCTTCATGGCTCGTACATGTGCTGGCATAAACCGTGTACTCGTACGTCCGTTCAACGTGCGAAGTATTCTCGAAGCGAATGGTCGCGGTAACGCCTTCCCCGATCGCGTAGCTCGTGGGCACCGACAACCACGGGACTGTCGGCAAAGTCACCGGGGGCGGTGGTGGTGGGGCGACCGTGGATTGATAACTCGATAGCAATGAAACAGGCAAGAGGAGAGAGGTGGCCTGCCCCAAAGCTCGTCCGTACGTAACAATCTTTGTAGGACGCGGAAATGCGAGCAAAGGCTCCTGCCCTGGCCAGTTGCGTCTATCGGTGCCGTTGGTTCGTTTCAACACAGACTCAGACCCAGAGTTGACATACGAGTAGAATGTCAACACGTCGAAGGAGTTGCTAAACGCGCCAGCTCTCACGTCTTGAAGCAACGCTGGACCGCTTGAGCGTGCGTTCGCCGATCTGCTCAGACGCAATGCATGAGCCGGAGTAGCATCCAACGCTTGCCAATCAGACACACTTATTCCAGCCCTTCGTGTGCATAGTTCATTCCAGATGTGAAATCGCCACGAATAATCATTCATTCGACAGGCGTTCAGGACAGGTTGATTAGAATTTGCGGGTACTTGATAGCAGTATATCACTTTGCCATCAGAAATATCATTAGCATTCGCCAAGCCGGTATAGGAGCCAGCATCAGACACAATGTTGTTCCCCGACACTATCCGAGCGGGGATACCCAGTGTGCGGAGGCTGGAGCACATCACTCCCGCATAAACCCAGCACTGTGCATGAAGGATTGGGCCCGCACGACGATTTCTTCGCCACGTATTGAACACCGGTACGCTCCCAGTCAATCCTTCCATGACATCGATTTCTTCTCGAGAAGGCACGGGGCTTGCTTCGCAGTGGGGATTGGGAGGAAGATTCGGTAATTGGTTTCCTACAAATCTAAGACCATTGTCTGTCATCGCGGCCCACATCCCCCGCAGCATCCCTGTGGGGTTATTACGGCCATTGACCTTTTGCGACAACCATCGAGCGGTGAGTTCAGGTGCCGATCGAATTGAGGCTGGTGCGCCGACTAGAAAACGAAGTGTCTCATCCAGTATGAGGCTGTTACCCGGATACACGTTCCATTTGTGTGCCACGTTCAAGTTGTTTTCCCAATAAACAATATCGACTGCACGCCTAATGTGCCGCTCGTCACTCACTTCCGAGAAAGACGTAGAATCTTGAGTGTTCCATGGATTACACAAGAGAATGAGCTGCCCGTCGTCAGGGCCGTCAACTTGGTATTGAACGATCTCCACCTCGCTCTGCGAATACTCAATCGTAAAGTACGCGTCGTAGCGGCCGACCGGTGACGTCACCGGAATTGAAACCTCGACGGTTACGATCTGCCGTGTTCCGCTCTGATTGTCTCGAACGTCCAGAATCTCGACGCCCCATGAGTTGGAACTGGCGGGGTTGTTACGTGGCGGCACCCTAATCCATTCTCCACCGGGAGACTGGCTATCCCATAGTTTCATCGCAATGTCGTGGCAAGCCGTACTGAAGCTGCTCGAAACCTCAACCTCAAATGTAGCTCGCTCACCACGTCGAAGAATCTGAGTTAATCCGATGGAGGGAACACCGGTTAGGGCTTCGGGGGAATAATAGTGTGTCGTATGGTGCGTTACGGCGTTCTGCCGCCAAGCGCTGTTTGTGTTCACGCCAAGAATGGATGGGTTCACGCCGATAGCGAGAGACTGAGTGCCGATCATGGCAACGTGACCCTCGCGCTCGTTCTGGTTTCCAACAAATACCGTACCAGGCTCGATCAGTCCGGGTGTGCATTGACCGAATCCCGCGTACAATTGAAAGTACGCCGAAACAAAGTTTCCGCCGTTCGGACCCGAAGCCACATGATCGAGTTGCGGTCCGCCATCGTATAAGACAAATGGAATACCGGGGCGTATATACAGCCCGTTGGCGTAGTTCCATCCTGTCAGATTTGACAAGTTGAAAGCATATCCCACGGATGTTGGGTCAGTCCGTCGATAGTACTTGACCGGAATTGTCCCATATGTGGTCGAGCAACTCTGATTCAAGTATGTCACAAAATTGTACCAAGTCAATGCACCAGATTGTCCCTGTGGTGGCGCATGAGGCGGCCAGCAGATTACACCGTGCCCGGTGTCCGGAGAGATGCCGCAGGTCGCGGCAGAGTTACAACTGAATACGCATGGCCCGGTTCCGGAGCGGATATGGGCGCTGTAGCAGACAGCAAACTCCCAAGGCTCGCTTGCGGAAACCTCCACAAGTCCGCAGTTGTTGTTGAAGAACGGTGTGTTTCTGTCAACATGAGGCGTCACGGGTTGTAGCGGCACCCCGTCATCAGCATCAGCGTGGCAAACGCACCACCCAAGGAGCAAGGTCACGGGAGCGAACACCGATGAAATTGCGGATGGTCTGTTGGGGCAGCGTTGCTTCATAATAGTTTTAGTATAGCACCATATCTAGATTGCCACAAGCTGATTGCTTCGATCCATTAGCGTTTCGCAATCTCCGCGTGCGTTTGTGCCTGACTCGGCGCGGGTCGAGAAACACCTAGCGATCACCATGACCCGCGCTACTTCTATGCGCCCGGTTTACTTCTTGCTCAGAATGTCGAGTTGGCTTCAGTGCCGATCTCATCGAGGGAAAATTCACGTGTGCATTTGATCCCGTGCCGGGCTTGGAAGCCCGGCCCACCAGGGTAACCGAACACCGTTTCGGCTACGCTCATCTCCCCATACACTCCGCCACTCGCCACTCGCCACTCGCCACTTCCTCTCCTCCCGAGCTCCCCATGCACGATCCACGCCTCGACCGTCTGGCCGATGTCCTCACCCGCTACTCCGCCACCATCCGCAAGGGCGACCTGGTGCAGATCCATGCCGAGAGCATCGCCATGCCGCTCATCGAAGCTCTCTACACCGCCGTTCTCCGCGCTGGCGGCCACCCTTTCTGGACGCCGCGTAGCGAGTCGTTGCAGGAGATCCTTCTGCAAGAGGGGAGCGATGAGCAGCTCGCCTACCTCTCACCCATCGAGCTCCACCGTGTGCAGACCATCGATGTCCATCTCGGCATCTGGGCCGACATCAACACCAAGTTTCTCGGGCGCATGGAAGCCAAGCGTGTCGGCATGTTGCAGTCTGCCCGCAAGCCGACGATGAAGGTCTTCATGGAGCGTGCCGCCGAGGCGACGACCACGGCGGGCGCGAAGGGCCTGCGCTGGTGCGGCACGCTCTTCCCCACCGAAGGCTCAGCGCAGGATGCCGAAATGTCGCTCCGCCAATACGCCGACTTCGTTTTCAAGGCGGGCCTATTGCACCTTCCCGATCCGGTCGCCGCGTGGCAGGAAGTTCATGAGAAGCAGGAGCGAGTGCGTGCGCATTTGCAAGGTAAGAAGATCGTAAAGTTCTTTGTCCCTCCGCACGATGGGCACGATGGCACCGACCTCACCGTCGATGTCAGCAAGGCGACGTGGATCAACTGCGCGGGCAAGGAGAACTTCCCCGATGGCGAGGTCTTCGCCGGGCCGCAGGGGGCCGATGGGCACGTCAACTACACCTTCCCCGCCGTCTACAACGGGCGCGAGGTCGAGGGGGTTCGTCTAAAGTTCAAGGGCGGGCGCGTGGTCGAGGCGAGCGCAAAGAAGAACGAGGGCTTCCTCATCGAGATGCTCGATCAGGATGCGGGCGCGCGCACGATGGGCGAGATCGCCATCGGGACCAACTACGCCATCAAGGATTTCAGCCGCAACACCCTCTTTGATGAGAAGATCGGGGGCACGTTCCACGCCGCGGTCGGCGCGGGCTACCCCGAGAGCGGCAACACCAACCAGTCAGGCCTGCACTGGGACATGGTCTGCGAGATGCGTGCCTCGGCCAAGCGTCCCGGCGGCACCATCACCGCCGATGGCGAAGTCTTCCACCGCGATGGTCGATTCTTGATCGATGGCTGGTGACTTCACGCAGGTAGCGACTTCACGGAGGTAGCGACTTCACGCAGGTAGTCCTTAGCGCAGGTAGTCCTTAGCGCGACAGCAGTGTCCAGAACATCCACGCGGTCGTCACCACGATCGCGCTCACCAGCAGGATCATGATGATGGTCCCGCCCATCGCACCCATCCGCTTGACCGCTTCATCGCTCGCACCGCGCATCGCGGGTGGGGGGCAGAGCGCGATGGTGTTGCGCAGCTTCGCAAGGGCCGACCAGGCCGTCCCGCACTCGGGGCAGCATTCGTTGGCCGCAAGCCCCTGCATGTCATACCCACAGGCCAGGCAGCGCTTGGGCATGGTGGGCTGATCTTCGCTCGACCCCAGTTCGTTGGCTTGCTGCATGAACTCCGCAAGTCCCACCACGGCCTTGTCATAATCGCCCCGGCGAATGTGTACCTGCGTCGTCCCCACCGCCGAGAAGAACGTGGTGTTGGTCGCGGCGTGCTCGCCCAGCACCACCCCCTTCACCCCGAGCGATTCAAGCACCGAGCAGAGCAGGTGCCCGGTGAGCGGGTGGGGCACAACCGCCAGCGGAATCAGCTCATCATCGTTCGTGCCTGGTGAGTGTGCAGGGGGGGTGGGGGGGTCGGTGTTCATGGGAGGTTTGGTGCCCAGAGGTAATAGATCCCAGCCCCGCCGTTCATCCCGCCGGTCGGAAGGCCCATCAGCGATTCACCTAGATCGAGCTTAAGAAGGTTGAAGTCCCCCGGCCCCCCCCCAAAAATCCCGCCCCCGCTCCGCGTGCCAGAAGCTTCAGCGGCATCATCCGTCTGAGCATACGCAGTTCGCGGCCTCCTCCCGCCCGGGCCGGCTTCGGTGGTGTAGCGGACCAGCCGTCCGCTCGAAAGCCCCGCAAGTCTGGTCGCCCGTTCAAATGCTTCGCGGATGCCCCCTTCGTAGTCCACCAGTCCGGCTTTGACCGCCGCGGTGCCGGTGAGCACCCGCCCATCGGTGAGCTGATCGACCTCAGCCATCACCAGCCCGCGTGGGCTGCGGCGCTCGATGACCAACCCGCGAAACGAGGCATAGAACTCATCTACCATTCCCTGCAGCACGGCGTATTGCCCCTCGCGCATAGGTTCGAGCGGGTTGCCCAGATCCTTGTTCACACCGCTCTTGATCGAGCGCGAGACAATGCCCCACCGGTTCATCGCCGCTGAGATGTTGATGCTGGGGATGATGACCCCGATGCTTCCGGTGATGGTGGTCGGCTGGGCGAAGGTCTCATCGGCCGCGAGCGAGAGGTAATACCCGCCACTGGCCGCGACTTCACCCATCGAGACCACCACGGGCTTGCCGCTCTTCAGGCGAAACCGGCGGACCTCGTTGTACATCGTCTCGCTGGCCGCCACACCACCACCGGGCGAGTTGATGCGCAGCAAGACCGCACGTACCTCGGGATCAGCCGCCGCCTTGTCAAGCCGGGCCACCAGGTCATCGACAGGGTTGGTGCCCTCACCAAACAGGCCCGAGCGCGTCGAATCGATAATGAGCCCACGCACATCGATCTGAGCCACTTTACCCGACCCTTGCCCCCCCTTCCCCCCCTCACCTTCCTTCCCCGCCTCGCTCTCCATCACGCTTGTCTCGCGCAAGACCCCATCATCGCCGCCGAGGGCGAAGGTGATGCTGGCGCGGCCGCAGCCCGAGGCGGTGAACAGTCCGGCACTCAGCATCGCGGCGGAAATCAGGAGGCGGAAGTTCAAAGCCAGGAGCGAAGAGCGAAGAGCGAAAGCTTGAGAGGGAGGGTGGGCGTGGGGGGGTCGCATGGTGTGAAGTGTACCCCAGTGGGGGCTTGGGCCAAGGGGGAATGTTTGGTTTTTGACAGGAAACCGACCGACACATAAAATTGAATCTTCGCTCGTGGCTTGGTGTCTAGCCGTTCGCACCCAACCCCCCTTATTTGGGTCACGCGCTCGGCTGTTTGAACTCTCCGTAAGGCCGTTCGGGCTCTTTGTAGGGCCGTTCAGGTTCTCCGTCGAGCCCAACAAACTCATCGGTAGGCCTATTGGAAGGCTCGAACAGGCGGGGCAGCAGTGCGGGCGTCGGCAATGGGAAGCAGATTGTTGCGCGTTTGGCCTCGTCTGGTTGATTGGGCGTATTGTCCAATCGTCGGATCTCCCTAGTCCTGCTGATCAGTGCCTGATGCCCGATGGCTACCCATACCCCGGTCCTCATGACTCCCCTGCTCGAACTCCTCCGGCCCCAGCCCGGCGAGGTGTACCTTGATGCGACGGCGGGGCTGGGTGGGCACGCGGCGGCGATGGCCGAGCGGGTGGGGCCGACCGGGAAGGTGATTCTGTGCGATCTTGATGCGGGGAACCTGTCTTGCGCTGCTGAGCGTGTGCGTGCGCTGCCAAGGGCACCGACCGTCTTCACGCTGCACACCTCGTTTGTGCAGATTCCCCGTCTGTTGGCCGAGCATCACCCCGAGGTGCGGGTGGACATGCTGCTGGCCGACCTGGGCTTTGCCTCAAACCAAATGGCCGATGCCCAGCGCGGGTTCTCGTTCATGCACGATGGGCCGCTGGATATGCGGCTGGACCAGACCGGGCCGATCACCGCCGCCGAGCTGGTGAACACGCTGCCCGAGGAAGAACTCGCGGCCATCTTCCGCGACCTCGGTGAGGAGCCGCCCGGGGTGGCCCGCGGGATCGCGCGGAAACTTGTGTCCGCGCGTGCTGTTGGGCCGATAGAAACCACGTCACGCTTCGCTGCGATTGTTCGCAGCGCGGTGCCCGCCGCCAGCTACCGCGGCATAGACCCGGCTACCCGGTCATTTCAGGCCCTACGCATCACCGTCAACGATGAACTCGGGAATCTCACGGGCTTTTTGGCCGCCATTGAACGGGCGGCGGCGGCGGCCGTGAAAGGAATAGGGGCGCAGGGTGGAAAGATGGGGGGGGTGGGTGGGGTGGGTGGGGTTGGGGGTGTGGGGGGGTGGGTCCGGCCCAATGCACGCATCGGGATCATCAGCTTTCATTCGTTGGAGGATCGTCCGGTCAAGCAGTCGTTCAACAAGCTCGTCGAAGAACGGCACATCGCCACCCACCTGACCCGCAAAGCGGTGCAGGCCGATGATGGTGAGCGTGCCGAGAACCCCCGCTCGCGTTCGGCCAAGCTGCGGGTCATCCGGCTCGGCGCAGGCTGAGCGCATCGTCTCGCGCAGCACAAGAATTTTCCGTTCCTCAGCCCGGTAGAATCGCTCACTTCACCTTCCCCGCTCCGCTCGTACACCAAGCAAGGATGCTTACCCCGTGACCCGCGAACACAAACTCGCCCTCATTATTGGTTTCACGCTCGTTCTGGTCGTCGGGGTCTTGATCTCCGACCACTTCTCCAAGGCCCGCTTGTCGCGTGTGAACAGCGATCTGGCCGCCTCACCCGCGCGGAACCTTGCGGTCGATGGGCTGCGGCCTGTCGGATTCACACCCCCGACTTCCCCAAACATGAACGGCTTTGGTCCGGCGATGGCCATGGGCCAGACTGGTTCAGGCCAGATGGGTTCAGGCCAGATGGGCTCATCGATCCCGCCCACCGTCCTTCCGCCAGTGAATGATCCGATGGCCGCACGCGAGGGAACCGACCCCAACAGCGGGATCACGATGGGCACGATGCCCCTTGCCACAAGCGTGCTGCCCGAGAACGGGCGCATTGCGGTTGAACTGAACAACGAGAACGAGCGCACACGCACGCTCATGAACGAAGCCACACGGCGCATTTCGCCGGGTGAGGGCTTTGTTGAGTTGGGCAATGGCTCGGGCCAGAATCCCAACCTGAACAGCAACCTGAACAGCAACCTGAACAGCAACCTGAACCCCATGGGGCAGCTTCGTTCGGGTGGTGGCTCATCGGGCGAGGTGCGTCCGATCCTTCCCACCGGCCCGAGAATGAACGAGATGGTGCAGTCTCGGGATCAGGTGCCGCCGCCCCAGCTCACGACGGTTCGCCCGAACCAGACCCCGCAGTTCCCCAAGGAGGAACTGATCAACGGAGTGCCGCTCAAGCTCTGCACCCGTCACGATGTTCGTGAGGGTGAGTCGATCTTCCGCATCGCCAAGGAGAAGTATGGTGATGGAATGCTGTGGAACAAGCTGCTCGACTACAACAAGGGCAAGGTCGCGGCCAACGGGTCGATGCGCGAGGGTGTGACGCTGCTCCTCCCGCCCAGGGAAGCACTGCTCGGCAAGCCCCTGCCCTCGATCAACCCGCCCGCGCCGACCAACACGCCCAAGCCCACCATCGTCCCCCTTCCCCCGCTTCCCGGTAAGACTACCAAGCCCAGCGAGAGCGCGATGGCACTGGTTCCGAAGGCCGCGGCCCGAACATACACGGTGCAGAAGGGGGATGTCCTCTCGGATGTCTCTCGCAAGATGCTCGGCACCAGCAAGCGGTGGATGGAGATCCACGAGCTGAACAAGGATGTACTCGACAGCGAGGATGCGCTCGTCGTGGGCATGACGCTCAAGCTCCCCGCGAGGTGAATCTCCGTGTTTGCCAAGCTCACCGCACTCATCATCACCATTGGACTCATCGCCTGCGTGCTGCTGGCCGTCCGCCAGCAGCGCGTGCAGGCGGCCCACGATCTGGCCGAGGTGCATCAGCGCGTGCTCCAGCATGACCGCACGCTCTGGAGTCTTCGCGCGCAAGTCGCGGCCCGCACGCTCCCCTCAACCCTGGCGCGGGCGGGTGAGCGCTTTGGCGAACTGGCCCACAACAACCCAGAGCGCTTCCGCGATCTGGTGAAGCGTGAGACCGAGGGTGTGCTCGCCGCGGCCAGTAACCGCTGAGCCGCGTTCGGGCAATCGCCGCGCCACCCCAGCCCCCGCCCCTCCGCCCGCCCACACAGTCAGACATTGCACGCCGTTCGTACGCACACGGGAGCCGCATCGGTGAACCTTCAATCCCCCCCTACCCCTGCCGCATTCACCGAGCCCGGTCAGCCCGCAGATGGTGGTATGTACGAACTGCGCGACGGGCAGGCCGATGGGCAGCCCGAGGTATTGGCTGTGGGATTGTCGCGGATCGCGACCGTGGCGACCATCTCGGTCGTCGGGGTGCTGCTCGTGCTGACCATCATGCTGGCCCGCGTGGGGCAACTGCAACTCTCACCCGGGCAAAAGCTCGTCGCCTTCATGGGCGACCGCGTAACAAGCATCGCCGAGCCCGCCGCACGCGGCGAGATCAAGGATTGCAAGGGACGCATCATCGCATCAACCCGATTCGCCAGCCGAGTGTTCGTGAACCCTACCCAGTTCCCCAACCCACCCGGTGAGGCCTTCGGGAAGCTGGCCGATGCGCTGGGGATGCGCGTAGAGGAAGTGGCCCAGCGCATCGCGCCCAAGCTCGCGATCAACGAGCGCGCGAAGATGCTGCTGGCCGATGCCGACCCGAGCAACGATGCGGGGATCAAGACCTGCAAGTATGTCCGCGTCGGGCCGGTGCTCGTCGATGGGCGCGATTCGATCATCAAGAGCCTGGGCATCTCCGGGGTCTTTCTTGAAGATGCCGATGTTCGCGAGACCCCCGCAGGCCCGCTGGTGGCCGGGCTGGTCGGGCGCGTGGGCACCGACCAGAAGGGTCAGATGGGCGCTGAGTTGCTCTTTAACCAGACCGTCACCGGTGTTGATGGTGAGTTCAGCTACGTGCGCGATGCGACCGGCAAGCCGCTGTGGGTCTATCCCGGCAGTTACACCGCCCCTGAGCGCGGGCGCGATGTACGTCTCTCGATCGATCTGCGAATCCAGGAGATTGTCGATGATGAACTGAAAAAGGGCGCGCTGGAGTCGGACGCGGCCGGCGCACGGTGCATCGTGATCGATCCGAACACGGGTGAGATCCTCGCGCTCGCGGATATTCAACGCAACGTCAAGACGGTTGACTATCCGTGGACCTACGCCATCGGGCAGGAACCCGGCGGCCACCGGCTGCGGTACACGACGATCAAGAATGACCACGGTGCCTCTGAGGCTGGTCTGCGCAACCGCTGCGTGGAAGATGCCTATGAGCCCGGCTCGACCTTCAAGCCCTTCATGTGGGCCGAGGTCACCTCGCTGGGGCTGGCCAAGCCCGACGAGTTGTTCAACACCGGCAAGACCTGGCGCACGCCGTACGGCCGCTCGATCTCGGATGTCCACGACATGCCCAGCCAGAAGTGGAGCGATGTGCTGGTGAACTCATCCAACATCGGCATGGCCATGGCGACGATGCGGATGTCGTACAAGCAGATGCACGATGCGGTCATCCGCTTCGGCTTCGGCTCGCGCACCAATATCGGGCTCACGGGCGAGTCTACGGGGCTTGTCACACCCATGAAGCGTTGGGGGCCCTACTCGCAGAGTTCGGTGGCGATGGGTCACGAGGTCGCCATCACACCCTTGCAGATGGCCCGCGCCTTCTCGATCTTTGCCCGCTCGGGCGAGAACGCAGGCACCCTTCCACCGCTCCGCCTGACCGCGCATGATGGTGAAGAGGAGATTGTTCCCGGCCCACGAGTGCTGCCGCGGCATATCGCCGAGTTGACCCGTCACACCATGGAAGGGGTCACGAAGAACCTCGACTCCAAGATGGCCACCTGGAACACCGAGAAGGTCGAGGTTCGCTACAACGCCTTTGGCAAGTCGGGCACGGCGGAGATTCCGCTCGGCCCGCCGCCCGCCGGGAAGAAGCGGCCCAAGGGTTCGGATGGGTATTTCCAAGGGCAATACAACGCCTGCTTTATCGCCGGTGCGCCGGTCGAGTCGCCCCGCCTGGTCGTGCTGGTGGTGATGGATGATCCGGGCCCTGAGCAGGTGGCGAATCGTCGGCACTACGGATCCCGTGCATCTGGTCCGGTGGTGCGGAGGATCATCGAGCGGACACTCCCCTATCTTGGGGTCCCCTCAACTTACCCAGATTCACCCACAAAGACTCCAAGTTCTCGCCCAAAATCGGTCGCTTCAAACGATCGTTAAAATTTTATCAATCAACCACTATTTCCCGTGGCACGCGGGCTTCATTTCGATTATTGTTGACCTAGAGAGATACCGGCCCGCTGTTTGGCGAGCGGTTGTGTGAAGAGTACTTTAGGAGTGAGAGTAATGAAGAGGTTCCTTGCGGTTTTGGCCGTGGCCGGTCTCAGCGCGACCGCGCTCGCAGATCAGACCTTCAACGATTCAGTAGGCGATACGTTCACGAATGCTGGCGGCGGCATCTTGGATATCGTCTCGTTGGAAGTCTCGAACACGCTGACGGATATCAGCTTCAAGTTCACGCTTGTTGGCGATGTGGTTGCCACCGACTGGGGCAAGTACATGGTCATCATCGACCGCACCGCGGGCGGTGACACGGCGAGCAACGGCTGGGCTCGCCCGATCAGCATGCTTACCGGTGCGGACACCTGGATCGGTTCGTGGGTTGACAGCGGCAACGGCGCTGAAATCTACAACTTCACCGCAGGCTGGGGCCTTGCAGAAGCGACCTACAACGTTGCTCCTAACAACGACATCAGCATCACCAAGCTCGCCAACACGGTGACCATCACCACTCCGCTCAGCGTCCTCGGTGTAAACCCCGGCGACATCATCTTCCTCGATGCCTTCACCAGCGGTGGTGGCGGTGGCGATGGCGCGGTCGATTCGCTCGGCAACCCCGGCCAGCAGATCGGTGACTGGGGCAATCCCTCCAACGCGAGTCCCGTGACGTACCTGATCATTCCGGCTCCCGGCATGATGGGTCTTCTTGCGATGGGCGGCCTTGTTTCGCTTCGTCGTCGCCGCTGATGAGACTGACTGATCGGATGCGCGTACGCAGTGATCTCTACGAGTCTCAACGAACGGCCGGTGCTTATGGCACCGGCCGTTCTGCTGCGCCAGCTGCTCTCTCGATATACTCGGCGCTCTCAACCGTTGGAGCAAAAATTGCACGAGATGCCCACCATCACGGCCACGACTTCAGTCAAGCCATCGCACGCGCGGCCGCGACTCTCGCGCCGCAAGCGGCGCATGTTCATCGTGGTCAGCCTGCTCTTTCCGCTCATCGTTCTGCTTGTGCTTGAGGGTTTTCTGCGGCTCTGCGGGTATGGTGGCTATCCGACAACGTTCAGGCGCGTGGGCACGCTCGAAGATGGTTCATCGCTCATCATCACCGACAATCCGGGACCGGCGAGTTACTTCTTTGCCAACAAGTCTCGACCGGGAACGCTGAACCAGAGCGCGTTGGTCATGCCCAAGCCCAAGGGGACGTTCCGCATCATGCTGGCGGGCGAGTCGGCCATGAAGGGGTTTCCGCAGCCGAAGGCTCTTGCCGCTTCAGCCTTTCTTGAGGCCATGCTCGGCGATGTCTGGCCCGATCGCACGGTCGAAGTCATCAATCTGGGCACCACCGCGGTGGCCTCGTTCCCGGTGCTTGGCCTGCTCACCGAGTCTTTGAACTATGACCCCGACCTCTGCATCGTCTATGTGGGGAACAATGAGTTCTTTGGCGCGTACGGAGTGGCATCGCTGCACAGCGCTGGGCGCTCGACGACGGCCATCCGAGTGATTCGTGGGTTCCGCTGGCTTGCTGTTGCCCAGTTCATTGATTCACTGCTCGGGGGTGCTGATCGCACCGCCGACAAGACGCTGATGGAAGCGATGATGGGGCGCTCTTTTATTGCAGCCGACGACCCGATCCGCATGAGTGCGGCGAACAACCTCGGGCATTTCACGGGTGAGATGATTGATCGTTGCCGCGCGCGGGGGGTGCCGGTGATCGTCTGCACACTTCCTGCAAACGAGCGCGATCTGGCCCCGCTCGGACAACCCGACCTCTCGCGACTGAGTGAGCCTGACCGTGCCAGGCTCGCAAGCATGTTGGCCTCGCGTGATCTCAGAACGCTCGGCGACGCCGTTGCGCTCGATCCTATGAACGCGGCCGCGTACTACGCGCTCGGGAAGGCTCAGCAGGTTGCGGGCGACAGCTCGGCTGCGGCTGGCAGCTTTCAACGGGCGATGGATCTCGACCCCATGCCGTGGCGGCCACCCGGAATGTCGGTCGATGCTCTACGAACTGCGGCGAAAGAGCACGGAGCCATGCTCTGTGATCTTCAGAGCGCGTTTCGTGCGGCAAGCCCCGGGGGTTCGATCGGTTGGGAGTTGATGGATGACCATGTACACCCGACGCTCCAGGGTCAGGACCTTGTCGCGCGAGCGATTGTCAAGACCTTGACCACGGCGCCGGGCAAGTGTGAGGTTCGCCCAGAGAAGTTTGCGATGCTCGGATCGTTTGAGGAGTATGCCGCACGACTCGGTGATAACCCGTATGACCGCTACGGTGCGGCCCACACGATGCGTGTGCTTGGAAGGATTCCGTTCTTCAAAGAGACCAACCCGCGGTTGTTGGAAAGAACCGAGACCATCTGCGGCAACTTGAGCGCGGGAATGCCTGTTGCTGTGCGCGAAGTGCTGACCGAATGGCAGAAGCCATCGACGCACAAGGGAGAGCAGCGGCCCATCACGGGCATGGTGGGGCGGGTGTTGATTCAGTCGCGCGAGTTTGGCAAGGCCGAAGGGCTGTTTAAGACCGCCGCGAGTTCGGTCTCGCAGTACTCATCATGGAACATTGAGTTCACCTACTTCATGCTGGTCTGTCGCGAGCGTGTTCGTGGCAAGCTCGATTCGGACGATCACGCGATCGCGTTGGCCGCGATCAAGCGCGGCGAGTTTCTGCTCGGTCAAGGGCGAAGCGTCGAAGGGCAGGCCGAACGGTTTGTGGGCCGACTTTATCAACTGCGAAAAGAGTATGAAAGGGCCATACCCTTTCTGTTGACCGCGCGAGAAAAGCTCGGAGGAACCGATCTGGTGGCCCTCGATCAAGCCCTCGTCGAGTCGTACATGCAGACCAAAAACTCTGACAAGGCCCGTACACTGATTGATAACGGCATTCAGAAGAGTGGCCAATACGCCGATCTTTACCGGCGCATGATGTCGATGTTGACTCCGCAGATTCCGGCCGCGTCGCCGCCCGCACCCGCAACTCCACCGCAACCATGACAGCGATCCTCGGCATCTCGGCGTATTACCACGACTCCGCCGCGGCGCTGGTCGTTGATGGGCGCGTGGTCTGTGCGGCGCAGGAGGAGCGGTTCACACGCATCAAGCACGATCATCGGTATCCGAGACTTGCGGTTGCGTGGTGCCTGAAGGAAGCGGGGCTTCAGCCGGCGGATCTTGACTATGTGGGATTTTATGACAAGCCGCTGTTGAAGTTTGACAGGCTGCTTGAAACCTATGTTTCGTTCGCACCGGCGGGGTTTCCATCGTTTCTTCGGGCCGCGCCGTTATGGTTGCGCGAGAAGCTGCACCTGACGCGGGAGATGCGCCGGGAACTTGCGGGCACGTATAAGAAGCGGTTCGTGTTTGCTGAGCACCACGAGTCGCACGGCGCGAGCGCGTTCTTTCCTTCACCCTTTGATGAGGCCGCGGTGCTCACGATGGATGGTGTGGGCGAATGGGCCACGGCCACGTTTGGTGTGGGGCGGGGCCATCGGCTGGAACTGACGCACGAGCTGCGTTTCCCGCACTCGCTCGGGTTGCTGTACTCCGCGTTCACATATCAGGCGGGGTTCAGGGTCAACTCGGGTGAGTACAAGCTGATGGGGCTTGCGCCGTTTGGCCAACCGGTGTATGCGGAGGCGATCCTCAAGAAGGTGATCGATCTGAAGGACGACGGCTCGTTCCGAATGGACATGTCGTATTTCAACTATTGCCAGGGTCTCACGATGACCGGGCCGAAGTTTGACAGGCTGTTTGGTGGACCGCCGCGCAAGCCCGAATCGCCGATCACGCAGCGCGAGATGGATCTGGCCGCGTCGGTGCAGCGGGTGACCGAGGAGATCATGCTGCGCATGGCTCGACATGTTCATGTGCAGACGGGGATGAAAAACCTCTGTCTGGCGGGGGGCGTGGCTCTCAACTGCGTGGGGAATGGGCGCGTGCTGCGCGAGGGGCCGTTCGATGAGGTCTGGATACAACCCGCGGCGGGCGATGCGGGCGGCGCGCTCGGCGTGGCGCTGCTGATATGGCATCAACTGCTGGATAACCCGCGCACGGCCGGTTCGCCTGATTCGCAAAGCGGGTCGCTGCTTGGCCCGGGGTGCAACAACACGGAGATCAAAGGCTACCTCGACAGTGTCGGCGCACGCTACACGCACTTTGTGCGTGAGGATGAGCTGTGCACGAACGTCGCGGATGCGATTTCAAGCGAGAAGGTGGTCGGCTGGTTCCAGGGGCGCATGGAGTTTGGGCCTCGCGCACTGGGCGCGCGCAGCATCATCGGTGATGCACGCAGCGCGGCCATGCAATCGACGATGAACATCAAGACCAAGTTCCGCGAGTCGTTCAGGCCCTTTGCACCCTCGGTGCTGCAGGAGCGCGTCGGTGACTACTTCGATGTGCGTGCGAATCAGCCGAGCCCGTACATGCTGCTGGTTGCACCGGTGCGCGCGGAGCGGCGCATCGCGCCGGTAGTGGGTGGCGAGTTCAAGGGGATCGACACGGTTCGTGCGGTGCGATCCGAGATTCCTGCGGTGACGCACGTGGATTTTTCGGCGAGAGTGCAGACGGTTGATGCGGCGCGGAACCCGCGCTACTACGCGCTGCTCAAGGCCTTTGAGGCCAAGACGGGTTGCCCGGTCATCATCAACACATCATTCAACGTTCGCGGCGAGCCAATCGTCTGCACACCGGAGGAAGCGTATCGCTGCTTCATGGCGACCAACATGGATGTGCTGGTTGTCGGGGATTTTCTGCTCAGGAAAGATGATCAGCCGCAGGCCGTCACGCACGATGTCGATGCCTATCTCGCACAGTTTGATCCGGACTGACCCAGCACCTGCACATCGAAAACCCGCACCATGTCACTCATCCATATCAACAAAAACCCGAGCGTGCGCGAACTCAAGTGGTTCGGGTTGCTGTTCCTGACGTTCTTTGCGATCGTGTGCGCTCTTCTGCGATGGGTGTACGGTGCAGAGACCGCTTCGCTCGTGGTGATGGGCATTGCCGCGTTTGTCACGGCGGTCTATTACGCGGTTCCGACGATGAGACGACCGATCTTTCTGGGCTGGATGTACGGCGCGATGCCCATCGGGGCGGTTGTTTCCATCGGGCTCCTCGCGGCGACCTACTTTCTGGTGGTCACGCCCATCGGCCTGCTGGTGCGGGCTTTCTCGCACGACCCGATGACGCGGCGTTTTGATGCGAAGGCGAGCACGTACTGGGTTCGTCGTCCTGAGCCGGCGAAGCCGAGTCAATACTTCAGGCAGTTCTGACAGCGAGGGAGTTACCCGTGAACGATGAGCCAAAGACCAAGACTGACTTTGCTAAACAGGCGGAAGAATCTTCACCCGGCTTTTTCGCCGAGTTGTATGAGTTCATCCGCACGAGCAAGAAGTGGTGGCTTACGCCGATCATCTTCGCGCTCGTGGTGATCGGCCTGCTGTTGGTGCTTGGATCGACGGCGGTCGGTCCGTTCATCTACGCCTTGTTCTGAACATAGTTCGGGGCGTTGCTCTGAAGTTCAGCGCTGCGGTTCGGCCATTTTGTCAAGCTCGCTCGGGCGCAGAGAGGTCTCGAGCGCGCGCAGGTCGGCGAGTGTGAACTGCCCATCGGCGTTGACATCGCCGGCGGTGATGTATGGCCCGCCGAGCGCGGCGTAGCCCGCGTAGAGGTCGTCGATGGTTACCGAGCCATCGCCGTTGATGTCTCCTGATCCGGTCACGGCCGTCACGTTGTAGGTTGTCACACTGCTGCGCCCGTTCAACTCAAAGGCCACGACCACGACCGTGTTCGCACCCGCGCGAAGCCCGCTGATCGTGCGACGCCACTCGAAGCGGTCGTACCGGGTTGCGAGGTTGCTGCTGTTGGCCAGAAGCAGCGGATCGCCGGTTGGGTTGAGCAGGATGTGAACCCTGTTCACCGTGCGGTCGGTCGTTGCGACACGAAAGGTGTTGATGGGGTCTGCGATGGGGACGGCCGCGTCGGCCAGCGCGACCTGCGGCGACTGGCGGTCAACATAGATGACCTTGCGAAACTCGGTGTAGATCGGGTCGGTGTTGCTTGCGCGATTGCGGAAGCAGATCACCGAGATGTAGTGGTAACCCTCGGCCAGAAGATCGGTGTTGATCGTCTGGCGATACGTGCCGTTGGGAAGCCCCTGATTGGTGTGGAGGGGTGTTGACTGGGTGAGGAAGTTCTCGTACCCGGGAAGGTAGGGATCGGCCGCGGCGAAATCGAAGTTCCCGTTCCCGTTGAAGTCTCGGAAGCCCTGATCGATGCGGAACGCGGCGAAGTCGTCGAAGGCGTTGTCGAGCGGATCGGTCTTGGTGGTGAGAAGTTGGAGCGTGAAGGTCGCGCCGGTAACGACATCGATCGGCGTGAGCCGGCGCTTGAAGCTCGCAACACTTCCCGAATCGGGCCCGAGCGTGCTTGAGGCGGTCTGCACACTCAGCGTGCCCGAGGGCGCGGGCTGGCCATAGACGACATAGCCACGGTGATGGGCAACACCGTTGGTGTTGCGATTGTTCGGCACGGGCAGCAGGATGCGCCGGTTGGCATCGACCACGAGTGTCTGCGCGATGGAGCTGCCGGAATCGACAATCGCATCTTCGCTGTTGCCGGTCAGTTCGCGCAAGCGTGTGTTGGGCGGATAAGAGACGACCACGCTGCGGACCTGCACGCCGTTTGAATAGCTGTCGTTGACACCGACCACGCAGTTGCCCACGTAGTTGCCCCCACCGGTGTTCTTGCGACGCTCGAAGGCGAGCACGTCGGCGTTTGAGCTGTTCTGCGGATCGGTGCTGTTGATCGGTGTGAACTCGCCGCGTGCGTAGCCGTTGCTGAGATTCACGAGTTTCGTGAGGTTGTTGTCGTTCAGCCCGAGCGCGGTGGGGTTGCCCTCGCGCGGCCAGAAACCACGGAACTGGTAGATCGAGGCGAACTCGCGCGAGTTGTGGTAGATGTTGGGAATGCCGCCGCGAAAGAGGATGTAGCAGTTCTGGGGGAGAGCGTAGAGATCCGGTCCCGGAAGCCCGGGCGCGCTGCCACCATTGCCGGTTGAGCCGTTGTCATGGCTATAGACGTGGGTAACGCCGAGCGAACCGTCGTTGAAACCATTGTCCTGATTATCAAGGTGCGAGCTGAGCACGTTCTGCCACGAGCCGACACCGAGCGCGCCGCGAAGATCGCGGAGCTGTCCCGCGCCGTTCAGGTCGAGTGCATCGCGATTGCCGAAACCATCTTTGCGTGTGTAGGTCTGGGTGAACGAGTTGCTGTCCACGATCTCGCCGAACGAGAAGGGTGTCACTCGGTTGCCCGCGAAGTCTGTGCGCGACTGGAACATCCCTGAATCCCAGATGTTGTTCCAGAACCACTGTGGGATGTGCTTGGCCGCGTCGAGTCGGAACCCATCGATCTTCACATCTTCGAGCATCCATCGTGATGAACGGATGAGGTAGTCGTTGGCGTTCTCGACGACGGGATCACCGGCCGAAGGATTGGCGAGGTTGAAGGGGTAGAGCGAGACGTTGCGCAGCGGGTCGCTGAGGGGGAGCGCGGGGTTCACAAAGTTTCGCGGTGTTCCTGCAAGGTCTGGATAGAACCGTATATTCGCGGCGTTCGGCTTGTTGCGAACGGTGCCCGCGGGAATGTTCTGCGGGTTGCCCGGTGCGGTCGGCTGGCGGATGTACTGGTACGACTTGTCGTGCGCGATATCGATCAGGCCCACCAGATCGCCGGCCCACAGGTCGTAGGTTCCGGCATCCTGTGGTGACTGCGATTGCTTGGTGCCATCGTGAAAGTCTCCCCACGTATCGGCACCGATGCGCATCGCGAAGCCGGGATAGCCCCCATCGTTGAAGAACGCATCTGAGCCGTTGCGCCCGGAGTTGTGGTTCATGATGAGGTCAACAGTCACCAGCGCGCCCGCGCGATGGAACTCATCGACCACCGCGCGAAAACCCTGCTCGGTTCCGTAGGCCGTGGGCGAGGTCGGTGTGCCGAGATCGAACCGATCGAAGCAGTCGTAACCGGGGCTCGAAGGGTCGCTCGCTCGCCAGACGGGTGGCAACCATGTCTGGTCATAGCCCGCCATGAAGTAGTCGGGCATCCGACCTTCCATCGTTTCCCATCGGGTCTCGAACCACTGAAGGAAGACAGGGTTGTTGTCGGCGCAGGCTTGTCCTGCCGCGAGCGCCAGGGCGAGCGAAGAGATCGCCCAGCCGCGACACGCAACGCACTTCAGACTCCGGACGGTTGATCGTGATGACATTGCCAATCCTTGTAGCCGCGAGTGTGGGTGAAACGAAGCCCCATAAGAAGCCGCTTCAACGGAACAGTATCCAATCCTTGTCTCCGCACGCTATACGAACAGATTAGCCCAAAACGCGGAGGAAGCCAGCATAAACAAGCTCGTTGGTGATGATCGGCGCGAATCGGGCGAGGGGTTGAGGCGGAGTGTGGGGGAATGGGTGGGTTGCCGAATTAAACCAGCTCGGCGGTCCGCCGGTGCTATGGAAAGGGCGATTCTCCACGAACGATCACTTCTCGCGCACCCGGACGGGTGAGTCGGCTGATAAAGGCGAAATACGCAGGCTCAACCTCCGAGATCGGCCCGAAATATGCGCGAAAGATCGCCAGTTGCAGCGTCGCATCCGTGACCTCCGATGTGGCGTTCGTTGGCATCGACCGAAGTATGCGCTGTTCCATCTCACCCGATGCAGCATCCGAAACGAGCGATTTCAACCCTTCTCGAAAGCTGCCCCCTTGGCCCTGAAGAAGAAAGAGGGTGAGTGCCCAGGCTTGCGCGTAGTATGCGAGCGCATCGTCGTGTGTGGTGCTCATTGGCGTGTGGCCGATGATCAGTCGGTCGAGCGTCCACAGGCCGCGTCGCTCGACCACGCGGCGAAGCTCATCAAACCGCTCGGTGTTGGCCCAAGTGTTGAAGACCGGCGCGGCGATGGCGGTGCCGCGCACGATCTCCCAGTGATGGCCTTCCATGACCGTGGCGATACCCTCATCAAGCCACGCCGGAAGCACGCCCTTGAACGTTGTCTGCACGTATTGGTGCCAACCCTCGTGCGCGAGCAGCGCGGCCGTATCACGTTGCCCGAGATCGTACATGATGATCCGACCACCAATGGCGAACCCGCCGCGCGGCATGGCCAGCAGCGGCGCGGCCTGTTCGCCGAGGGTTTGGCGCGTCTGGCGTTCCCACTGACCACGGTCGCGCAATAGAAAGATGGGCATCGGGCCGTTGGGCAGAGGGAGTGTGGTGGTGTCGCTTTGAAACATGCCGCGATACACAGCGAGCATGGATTCCATCAGGCTCACAAGCCGCTCGGCCCGCGCCGCATCGGTGAGTGTTGTGTGCAGGTGGTGGTGGGGGGTCTTCAGCAGCAGGCCACGTTGGCCTTCGAACGTCCACGCTTCGGTCGAAAGTGAGCGTGCGAACTGATCGCTTGGTGATAAGCTGCTGACTATCGGTGTGCAATCGTTGGCATCGATCAACCTATTGATGCGATGTTGCTGCGAGCGTGCGCAGGCCGCCATCGCGACAAGGGCAACAAAGGTCGCGCTCGCGCCACACGTGAAGCATCGGGCGCGGTTCAACGCGACCCCCCTCCGCCGAGCCTGGCCTCGATCGCGACGATCTCCTCACGCAGCTTTGCGAGCTGCGCCTTGCTCTCTTCAACCAGCTTGGCCGGTGCTCGCTGCGCATAGCCCGGGTTGTTCAGGCGCGTGCTGATGGTCTCTTCCGACTTGCGCAGCACGGCCAGTTTTTTGGCAAGCTCTTCAGCGTCGTCGCCAACCGATCCCGCCGCGGTTTCATCGGCAAGGTTTGAGAGGAACAACTCCTCGCCGAGCGCGCGAAATGGTGCCCGAACTCCCCCTCCCAGAGGGAGGGGGCCGGGGGGAGGGTTCTGCGAGTCTTGTCGCGCCAGGTCTTCAACCCGCTCCAGCCCACCCAGCGTCTCGACCAACCCCGGCAGACTCCGTATCACCTCGAGCGCGATCGGCCCTGCGTGCAGAACAACCTTCCGCTTCGGGGGCACTTGCCTGGCACTCCGCAGGTTGCGGATGGCGGTGACGAGTTCGCGCACGCGCTCGAACTCCGCCTCGGCTGCGGCATCGATCCATGCTTCTTCGATCTCGGGCCACCCCGCCGTACAGAGCAGCCCGGCCTTGCGCGATGGCGCGAGCTTGACACCGGCGATCGGCGCGGTCTTGAAGGTGCGAATCTGTTCCCAGATGGCTTCGGTGATGAAGGGCGTGATCGGGTGCAGCAGACGCACGATGGTTTCGAGCGAGTGCGCCAGCACGGACTGCTGCACGGGCGAGCTCTCGACCGTCGGCTTCACACCTTCGAGGTACCAGTCGCACAGATCCCACCAGAGCACCTTGTACATCGCCTCGGCGTAGTCGCTGAACTCGTAGTTGGCGAGCGCGGCATTCACGCTCTTGAGTGTTGCAGCAAGGCGCGAGAGCATCCAGCGGTCGAGGAGAGACAGCTCAGCCCGAGTGAAACTCCCCGAGCGTGCGCTCGGGTCTCCCTTTGCAAGCTTTTCTCCGACAAAGCGTGCCGTGTTCCAGAGTTTGTTGCAGTAGTTCCGACCCGCATCAAACTTCGCGCTGGTGTTCTTGCCGGTGCGCGAGTCTTTCTGCACGGGCATGCGAACATCCTGCGTGTTGGTCGTCATCTGCACCAGCGTGAAGCGCATCGCATCGGCCCCGTGCGATTCGATGATGTCGCGCGGATCGACACCGTTGCCCAGAGACTTGGACATCTTGCGACCTTCGCCATCCTGGATCATGGCGTGGATGAAGACATCACGAAAAGGTATGTCGGCTCTCCGAGCCGACTCACCCTTGCCCATGTAAACCTTGGTTGGTTCAACCTTAACCGTGTCTGCTTTCGCGGGGGCTTCTGCATCGCCCGCCGAACCGGCTCGGAGAGCCGGCATACCCAGAAAGTATTGATTGAACATCACCATCCGCGAAACCCAGAGCGTGATGATCTCGCGAGCTGTGCAGAGGACGCTCGAGGGGTTGAACGCCTCCAGCATCCCCTCATTGCCCGGGAACTTCGACGGCTCGGGCCAGCCCAGCGTGCTCAGCGGCCAGAGCGCGCTGGAGAACCAGGTGTCGAGGACATCGGGGTCGCGGACAAAGCCATTGGACTCGATGAGTTTGACCGCTTCGTGGTCCCCCTCGTTGCGGATACAAATGAACCAACTCGTCAACGCGTCTTCATCGGCGGGATCCATCTCCCGTAGCTCTGCGTAGGGACGCGGCGTCGAGAAGAGGCGCCCTTCCCGCTGCATGCGTGCGAGAGTCTCCTCAAACAACTTGAGAGCCGCTTCGCCTTCATCTCCCCAAGCAGCAACCCCACCTGCGCGCCACACTGGCACTTGATGCCCCCACCAAAGCTGCCGCGAGATGCACCAGTCGCGGATGTTGTCGTGCCACTGCTCATAGGTCTTGGCGTAGCGTGCGGGGTAGAACCTGAGCACATCCAGTGGGTCGGGCCTCCGGCCCGACGGCGGACTTGCCAAGCTCGCAGTGACTTCTGGAATGCTGTTCACGACAGCGCCGGGGTTGCCGGGCCGGAGGCCCTGCCCACTGGGTGGTTGTGAAGCTGTTCGCTGCTCCGCCACCAATGCCGCATTCGCGCTCGCCGCCATGCGCGGGTCGGTCACCTTCACGTACCACTGATCGCTCAAATACGGCTCAACGATCGCCTTGCTCCGGTCGCTGTGCTTGACGCTGTGGCGATAGGGCTTCACACCCTCGAGCAGGCCGCGGGCCTCGAACTCCTTGACCGCGAGCTTCCTCGCATCCTCGCGCTTCTTGCCGACAAAGATGTGGGCATCACCGACATCGGTCCATCCGTGCTTGTCGCTGATCGTCGCATCAGGGGCCATGATGTTGATCGCGCTCAACCGGTGCCGCAGGCCGATCTCCCAGTCGTTGGGGTCGTGCGCGGGCGTCACCTTGAGGAAGCCCGTGGCGAAGGCCGCCTTGGCATCCTTCTTCGCTTCTTCCGGATCCGCCTGCATCGCGGCGGGGAGCACGACATAGGAGTCTTCGATGATGGGGATTACGCGGCCCACGAGCGGAAGTTCGACCGAGAGGTGACGCAGCGCCTTGGCGCGCGGGTCGTGCGGATTGATCGCCACAGCCGTGTCGCCGAGGTAGGTCTCCGGGCGCGTGGTCGCGACCGTCACCCACGCGGGATTTTCGGGCGGGTGCGCCTCAGCGCCGGGGTAGCCGCGCAACGCCAGCTCGCTCCACGTCACCGGGACCGCATCGCCGGGCGGAAACTCGCCGCCGGCACGCTCGTGCAGCGTTTCGGATCCATACTTGTGCACCAGCGGATAGCGCAGGTAGTAGAAGTGGGCATCGATCTCCTGGTCGTAGCACTCATCATCCGCCACGGCGGTCTGCAGCGCGGGGTCCCAGTTGACCAGCCGCTTCCCGCGAAAGATCAGACCATCCTTGAAGAGCCGAAAGAACGCCTCTCGCACCGCGGCCGCGCACTGCTCATCCATCGTGAATCGCTGGCGCGACCAATCGCAGCTCGAACCCATCTCCTTAAGCTGCGCGGTGATGGTGGCCTCGTACTCATCCTTGAACGCCTGGATCTTCGCGATGAACTCATCGCGTGTGAACTGGTTGCGACGCTTGCCCTCTTCCTTCAGCACACGCTTCTCGACCACCGCCTGCGTGGCGATGCCCGCGTGGTCGGTGCCGGGCATCCAGAGCGATTCAAAGCCCATCATGCGGTGGGCACGGATGAGCGTGTCTTGCAGCGTGTTGTTGAGCGCGTGGCCCAAGTGCAACGCCGCCGTCACATTGGGGGGTGGAATGAAAATGGCGTATGGCTTGGCCTCGCCGCTCAGCACACGTGCCGGATCAACGTGAAAAGCGCCGCTCGCATCCCACTTGGCGGTGATCGCCGGCTCGGTCTGCGCGGGGTTGTAGGCCTTGGCCAGCCCTTCACCAACGGGCGCGGGGGCGCCATTTCCGGGCGTGTGGCCGATGTTTGGGCGGGTAGGATCCGAAGGTTTGGAAGACGTGTTCGGGCTCGACATGATGGCCTTCGCGAAGGTGTTTGGGAATCAGCCGGAGTGTAGGTTCCTCCGGGCAGAAATAACCGATACTCTTCGCATGGTGAACGATCCCAAACTTCCAACCAGCAAGTCGCTTTCCGGCTCGGGCCGACCGGTTATCGCGGGTGTGCTCGTGCTTGGCGCGGCCGTTCTCGTGATCGGTGGTCTGGCCCTTCGCTCCGCCATGAGCCCGCCGAGCGCGGCCAGTGCGGGCGAGAAGCCCCTGACCACCGCGAGTGCCAAGGCGATCGAGGCCGCGCTGGAGTCCGCTGCGAAGTATCAGCGAGATGGACAGTTCGAGCAGTCCTCAACCATCCTCTCCAAGCTTGTCGAAACCAATCCGCAGGACCCGGCCATTCGTCGCGCGTACGCGCAGACGCTTATGGGCATGAAGAAGTACACGCCCGCGTACGAGCAGTACGAGGCCGCGCTCGCCCTTCAGCCTCCCGGCACCATGCAGCGCATCGCCGCGGGCAAGGATGAGCAGGCGGCCCAGTTGCACTTCGAGGCGGGCACATGCGCGAGCGCGGCGGGAATGCTCGATCGTTCCATCGAGCATTACTCGATGGCTCAGACCGCGGCACCCGGTGAGGCGAAGTATCCGCTTTACCTCGCGATGGTGCAGATCAAGCGGGCCGGCGGAACCGACCCCGAGACCGAATCGGCGGCGATGGCCAGCCTGCTTCGCGCGGCCAAACTCAACCCCGATCTGGCCGAGGCGTGGGGCACGCTGGCCGAGCTTGAACTTCGGCGCGATCAGCCCGGGCTCGCGGCCCAGCACATTGAAAATGCCCGCAAGCTTCAGCCCGCGGTCGCCAAGTGGAGGTTGGTCGAAGCACGCATCCTGAACCGCAAGGGCGAGGCCGAGCGTGCGGCGACGCTGCTGCTGGCGCTCGACCCTTCACAACGCAACCAACCGGCGATTCTCACCGTGCTGGGCGAGTCGTACGGACTGATGCGCAAGCCCGCCGAGGCCGCGAAGCTGTATGCCGATGCCTTTGCCGCGAGCGGAGCGGCCAACGGTGATGCCGGGCCGAACGCGGAATATGCGTATCAGGCCGCGCTCTGGCACGAGCGTGCGGGCGACAAAGGCAACGCGGCGAAGTTTGCAACATCAGCCTCTATGCTCGGGCACGCTGATGCGAAAGACTTGAGCGTGCGGCTCAAAGGGAAGTGATGCCCACTTCGGCGTTCTCTGCTTCAACATTCAAATCAGGTTCCTGCCCCCATCAAGCCGAACAACTTCGCCCGTTACATACGAAGCGTCGAGGGTGAGCCACTTCACGACCTCCGCCGCATCTTCGGGTGTGCCAGCACGTCCCAGCGGGACCTTGCTCAGGTACATCTGCTGGGCCGCCGCGTCGGATTCGTACCCATGCTCGGGCCAGGCCACCACGCCCGGAGCAACCGCGTTGACACGCACCTTCGGTGCCAGTTCGCGGGCCAGGGTGCGAACCATTTCGACAATCGCGGCCTTTGACATTGAGTACGCCAGAAAGTCACGACTACGCGGCAGGCCATGCTCGCCGAGCGCGTGGATGTCGGCCATCGCCACGAGCGCGCCCCCGGCCGGCAAGATGGACCGCGTGAGCAACGGGCCAAGCCGTGCCGCAAGCACCGCCGAACTCGCGGCGTTGACCCGGAACGCCGACATCAGCTGATCGCCGGTGAGCGTGGCGAGTGGTGAGCGCTCGTAGGCCGAAGCGTTGAGGATCAACCCATCAAGCCGCGGCAGACCGTCAACCAGACGCTCGCCGAAATCGCTGACCGCGCTCAGATCATCAAGGTCAATGCTCATCGCGCCGGAAACTCCCTTGGTCGCTCCGAGAGCCACCGCATCGCAGATCACCCCTTCGGCCGCGTCTTTGCTGCCGCGATACGTGATGAGGACATCACACCCGGCGCGCGCAAGCGCAAGCGTGATGGCGCGCCCAACGCGCTTTGCGCCACCGGTGATAAGCACAATCGGCCGTCCGCTCACCGCTCGTCCGGTCGTGGTGGTGGTCATTGATTCGGTCCTCTATCGTTTGGGCCATCATCGTTCCCACCCTCGATGTCGTGCGGCGAGAGATCATCCGGATCGATGTCCACCGTGTCATCTTCTGACCCGGGAAGCAGCCCTCCCAAACCGCCCGGAGAAATCCGCCGACCTGATTCAAACCACGGGTCGGGCGGGGGTGGGCGGCGGCGGCGATTTCTCACGGATGAACCGGCCGCGATGCGTGCGCGGTGACGGCGCAACAGCAGAACACTGAGCACCCCAACCACCACGATCAGGATAATGGCCATCAACGAGAGCGATCCCGCACGGCGCATGAGGTCGTGGCGGTCTTTCGGGCCATCAGGGCTGGCGGCGACCCCGGTGGCCGTGTTCGGAGCGCGATCTGTGGGCGGTGCCTCGGGCAACATGTCAAAGACTATACCGAACTTCGTCAGCACCACAAACATACTTCAGCACGCCCGCCGCCACCTCGCACCGGTTTCCTACACTAGCCCACAAAGGAGCCCGTTCACTCATGCCCGCCGCCACCTCGACCACCGTTCGTCGCCCCTTCATCCGCGAGTTTGGCCCCTCACAGTTCATTCGTGGCACCTTTGCCATCGCCAACGCGCAGCTCGGGCGCACCAAGCAGGATAAGCCCTTCCTCAAGTGCCTCATCAGCGATAAGACCGGTGTCCTGCCCGGTCGCATGTGGTCGATCGATCAGGGTCAGTTTTCACGCTTGCCGACCGATGGCTTTGTGTATATCGAAGCGGAGACGCAGCCTTATCAGGGCGAGTTGCAGCTCATCATCCACTCCGTCGAGGCGGTCGAGCCTTCGGCTGAAGAACTGCGAGACCTCATTCCTTCTTCAAAGCGTGATGTCGAGGAAATGTTCGCCGAGCTTGCCGGTCTGCTCGGCACACTTGAACATCCCGCCGCCCGCGCGCTCGCCACCACCTATCTCGGCGATGAACACCTGATGGAGGCCTTCAAGCGTGCGCCCGCCGCCAAGAGCATGCACCACGCCTGGCTTGGTGGGTTGCTCGAGCACACGCTCTCCCTGCTCAATCTCGCCGATCGTATCTGCCCCCTGTACCCCAAGATCAGCCGTGACATCGTGATGCTCGGCCTCTTTTTGCACGATCTCGGCAAGACCCGCGAGCTGGTCTACGACCGTACATTCAGCTATTCAGATCGCGGCGAGCTTATCGGTCACATTGTCGAGGGTGCGATCATGCTCCACGACAAGGCCCAGCAGGTGATGCGCGTCACGGGTTTGCGCTTGCCCCCAAACCTCGTCATGGTCCTTCAGCACATCATCCTGAGCCACCACGGTGTTCCCGAGTTTGGTGCCGCCAAGATTCCCTCGACACCCGAAGCGATCCTTGTCAGCATGCTCGACAACCTCGACGCAAAGACCACCATCGCGCTCGCGGCCGCGCGCCCCGATTCGGTTGTGACCGATGCTTCCGAGCAGAGCGGCGGCGCCTTGCAGGGCAACTTCACCGAGAAGCAGTGGGCATTGGATACCAAGCTCTTCAGGCCCGACCCGCTCGCGGAATAGCATCGCTTCCGCCGGGCGTGCATCTCACTCACACGTGGTCGATCCCATCGCGCCCAAGCGGCGTTATGCCCAGCAACTCAAGATTCCGCTGGTTCGCTTTGAACCCCGCATCCACCAGGTCACCCACGATGGGCACCGTTCCGACAAGGGTATCAATCAGCACGTTGCCGGCCATCTTGGCGAGTGTCGCGTTCGAGGCACCAAGCCGCCGCCCCTCAAAGATGATGTAGCACGATGCGGCCAGCATCAGCACATCACCGACACCCGGTGCAAGCCCGACAATCGGATCGATACCGAAGCTATACTTGGTGCCGGGGATCGTGATGGCGCTGTCGAGCAGCCAAGCCAATCGGCGCAAGCGTCGCACAATGCGAGCCCGCTCCGAATGATCTTCAGCCCTCCACGAAAAAGTGTTGGTTGAAAGTGCCGTGGTCATACCTGCTTATTGGTGTTCGCCCCGCGCCGATTTCACGCATCCGCGTTCATCGCGACCGACTTTATCGCGCCCGATATCACCGCTTCATGTTGACATACTGAAGCGGAAGCTCCAGGCCAGCCCCGTCGAGCATCGCCCGTACCGTGTTCAGGTCATCGATCTGCTTGCCGGTCAGGCGTACCTCATCACCCTGAATCGAAGCCTGAACCTTGATCTTCGATTCCTTCACCAGCTTGGTGATCTTCTTGGCGAAGTCGCTCTCCAGCCCATCCTTCAGCTTGACCTCGCGTTTCGAGTTCGCCGCGGGTCCGGGCTCGCACTCACCCCACTCAAACGACTTCATGTGCAGCCCACGCTTGATCGCCGCGTTGATGAACATTTCGCGGATGGCCGACTGCTTGCCGTCATCCTCCGCGTGAATACTGATCTTCTTCTCCTTCCGATCAACCGTGATCTCGTATTTCGAGTTGCGGAAGTCGAACCGCGTCACGATCGCCTTCTTGGTGTTGTTGATCGCGTTGTCGAGTTCGGCGAAGTCGATCCGGCTGACAATATCCAGACTGGGCATGCGCAAGGTCCTGTGGGTGATCGTTTCTGTGCCGTGTTCGGCCCGTGCGAGTTGAACGCACAGCCAGCACAATATGTCCGTTCTCGATTCACAACCATAAAAAAGCCCCGACCATGCCGGTCGGGGCTCGTAATGCAATCTGCTGGCTCAGTCGATCACTTGATACCGTACTTGGTCATCGTGGCCGAAACCTTGTCCATCAGGGTCTTGGCCTGGCTCTTCAACTCATCGCCGATCTTGCTGAGGTCGCTCATGTTCCCGGTCTTGAGCTTGTCCCAGCCATCGGTCAGGCTCTTCAGGCCCGTGTTGATGTCCTTCATGTCGGTCGCGTAGGCCGCCTTATCTGCTTCCTTGACGCTCGCCGCACCGTTGGTCAGCGAGTCGACCTTGGTCTTGATCGCATCGACCGAAGACTTCAGCCCGTCAACCAGCGTCGCCTTGGCGGCATCGGCGGTCGCGACAGCCTTGTCCTTCACAGCCTCGCCTGCGGCCTTGACCGCATCGGTCGTGCTCTTGGCGGCATCCTTCGCCGTGTCCGCAGCCTTTCCAGCAGCATCCTTCGCCGTGCTTGCGGCCTTGTCGGCGGCATCCTTCGCGCTGTTTGCTGCCTTGTTCGCATTGTCCTTCGCCTCGTCACAGCCAACCATTGACAAAGACGCGGCGACCATTGAAGCAATCAAAAACCGGTTCATGTGTGAATCCCTTAAGTAAGGACACCCCCAAAACAGGGCGGGGCATCAGGTGCGTGCATGTTCAGGCATTATAGGTTCGCTCCTGGTGCCTCGTCGCTCCCCATGCAACTTGACATCTTGAGAAGTCTGAAAGGCTCGTGCGCCTTCATCACTTGCCACCCAATTTTGTTCCCTTTGATGTGCCGTTTCTGACTCTCCGTCACACAGTGCTCAGCTCTATCGCTTTCCGACCGAGCACACTTATGGTGCGCAACCCGATGAATCTTCTGCGATCAGCGTCCACTTAAATTATTGCAATGAAAGAACTTATGGCTTTAACACTGAGAAAGGCCATTCAGGCAAATGTCGGAAGCATTTTGTTCGGGTCCTGAATAGTTCATGTTTTGTTTGTATCGCGACCACTCGGCCCAAAACTTTCCGCCCACCATCCATTCTGTCATTTACCAGCACCTCCTCATCATGTTCGCTAGCCCTGCCTTGCGTATGTTTTCCCGTTCTTCCTCCATGCCTGAACCCGCAAAAATCCTGACTTCGCCCATACTCACAGCACATGCGATCACCCACGCCTTCACCACGCGTCGCGGCGGGGTTTCTGCGGGAATCTTTGAGTCCTTGAGCTTCGGCAACCCGGGCGATCTTCCTGCCGAGCGACGCGACCCCGCCGCAAACATCGCCGAGAACTTTCGCCGTGCGCTTCTGGCCATCGGAATCACCCAGGCGTGGATCAGCGAGGGCAACGCCCAACCCGATGTGAGCACGCCCCATCATGCTGGCAACCGCGAGATTGTGCAGATTCATCAGGTTCATGGCTCAGCCGTCCACGTTGTCGAAGCGAACGGTCCATCACACGCAACCGACCACGACACCCGAGCCGATGCCCTCGTGACCGATGACCCCTCACGCGTCATCGCCATCCGCATCGCCGATTGCACACCCATCCTCGTCGCCACCAAAGATGGCCGCGTTGTTGCCGCCATCCACGCGGGTTGGCGCGGCGTCGTTGCTGGCATCGTTCCTGCAACCATCGCCGCCATGCACCGCGTCTTCCCGACTTCATCCTCCAAAGGGCTTGTGGCCGCCATCGGCCCTTGCATCAGCCTTGACCACTTCGAGGTCGGTCACGAAGTCGCGGCCGAGTTCGCCGCAGTTTTCGGACCTTCAACCTCGCACATCCACCCCGGTGATGGGAATGCTCGCCCGCACATTGACCTCAAGTCGGCGATTATAGAACAACTCGTTCTCAGCGGCCTTCACCACCGCGGCATCGACACCCTGCCACATTGCACGGTCGCCGAGCCCGATCTCTTCTTCTCGCACCGCCGCGATCATGGATTGACCGGCCGCATGGTGGCCATGATCTCGCCCACTCAGTGACCTTTGCTTATCGGGCGTGTACCGATTGTTCGTGGCCCGACGCCGCGTTCAGCGTGCTCCGATAGCTGTGGCAAACCCTGCGGGTGGCGCGGCATATGTCGCCTACGACCACGACTTGATCAATCGACTTGCTCTTCCCTGATGAACAGTAGGAATGAGCCTTCGCTGAGGGTCGATCCAACTACGCACCCTGTTCCCCATGCGTAGATATCGGAGCCCGCCCTCGTGTCCGAGAACCGACTTCTAATTTTGCTCAACCCAGGACGGCAAAGCCGTCACTACATGCTCGGCGTTGCCGCCGCCGCGCATCGAATGGGCATGCCCTATGCCTGTGTTGAGTTGGAGAGTCTCTGGAACCGCTTCAACAACGCACAGTGCGAATCCGATGAGCGTTCATGTGTGCAGTCGGAAATGTCGCGGCTCGTCCGTCACCACCGCATCACCCACGTTATCGGCTACGCCTGGAACAGCGTGATGGACTTCGGCATGCTCGCGCCCGCACCCGGAACGGTGGGCGAGCCGCTCTTCGCCGCGCTCGGTGTGCGCAACATCCTGCTCTGGACCGATCATCCCAACTGGTTTCGCAATGGCGAAGCGATGCGGCCTCAATACACCAGGCTCTTCTCACACCCGCTCCACACCCACATCGTCAAGAGTCAAACCGCCGCGGATGAAGTCGCTGGCACTCTCGGCTGGAGCAACGTCCACGCCATGCCCATGGCCGAGGACTACCACCAACTCCTCACCGCGCGCGAAGCAACACCTGTGCATGATGTTGTTGCGATTGTCGGGGCAACCACCGCAATCCCGCCCGAAGTGGCCGCCTTCGTAGATGTCGATTCACCAGATCCCCACGAGATCGACGCGATCATGCTCCCGACCGTCACGGCCGATTGGCACAGATGGGCAGATGGTCATCATGTTCCCTACGAGACACGCGCCGCCGGCGAAGTGCTTCTCAACCTCAAGCTTGCCGATCCTTCACGATCGGTCTGGTCGCACGCATCGCGCATCGACCACTCCGGCCTCTCTGGCCTCGCATGGTTGCGGAGCGATCCTTCCCTGTGGTTCGGCGCAACCAAGGTGTTCAGCCGTTTGGTCGCGTGGCGTCGCGATTTTTACCTGGCATGGCTCGCCCGCCGCGTCGATCTGGGCATCTACGGGTCGTCGGCCCGACCCATTGGCGTGAATCAGCCTCAGGGTGCCGATGAGTGGATCGAGTATGGAGATCAGGCCAGCATCTACGCCCGTGGCCGAGTCACCATCAACATCAACGCGGCACACGATGAGGAAGGCTGCACGCACAAGCCATTCCAGATCGCCGCCTCACGCACCGCCTGCGTTCACCACCATACTCGCGGGCTTGACGGGCTGTTTGTGCCGGGCCACCAGGTCCTCACCTTTGATCACCCCGCCACGCTTCTTGATCGTGTCAACACCCTTCTCGGCAACCAGCGCGACCGAGTCGCCATGGGTGCGGCCATGCACGAGCGGGCTACGCAACAGCATACGTGGCAAGCACGCCTGACCGACATGCTCAACCTTTCAGACCACGCGATTGCCGCAACGCCCACATACGCCGCCGCGGCGTAAACACGCCGAGAATCACCGGCTTTCTCGCACAACCATCAAACGTGCTTGAACAGGGTCTGGGTCGAATACCGAACCTTCGCAGCCTTTGCGAGCGTGTCGTCCGCGGCTCGATATCCCGCCGTCGCAACCACCACCGCGCGATACCCCTGCGTGGGCAACCCAAGCACCTCATCATACTTTCGAGGATCAAACCCTTCCATCGGGCACGCATCAACTTCGAGCATCGCGCACGAAGCCATGAAAAACCCCAACGCGATGTACACCTGGCTCCGTGTCCAGGTCTCCATGCTGCCGCCCGGTAGCGTCTGCGGCGAACTTACCGAGCCGACCATCATCCCCTTGTAATCATTCAGCGTTTCAATCGCCACACCCCGGACCTCCGCAATCCTCTCGACATACGTCGCCACATCGGCGGGCGTGACCTCTTCGCGCCGGGCAAAGACCACCAGGTGCGAGGCATCGGTGATCTGCGACTGGTTCCAGCTTGCAGCACGAAGCTGTGTGCGCACCTGCGAGTTGTCGATCACATAAAAGCGCCACGGCTGAAGCCCATACGAAGACGGGCTGAGCACAACGGCCTGCTCAATCGCGTGCCAGATGGCGGGCGAAATCTTGCGCGAAGCATCAAACTTCTTGACCGCGTAACGCCAGGAAAGTTGCTTGAGGAGTTCGGTATGGGTGGTGGGCATGGCGGAGCGTAGCGTCGCCGCTCAAATCACGGCAGACTCGTTGGAGTCAATCAGCTGCAACTAAAGTAGATGGCCAGAAAGTCAAAGATATCTTGAACGGTCACAGTTCCCGTATTGTTGACATCTGCGCGAAGATCGTTGGCAAAGTAATACCCCGGCAAGTCAAAGATGTCCTGCACCGTGACCGTTCCTGTGCCGTTCATATCACCGAGTCGGCAGTTGGTTGTGCAAGTCGGGGCCGGGCTTTGCGACTCATCATCGACGGAGTTCACATCGCAGTCAGGGATGATTCGGAAGACAAACGCGGGTGCGGGGTCTGGCGAACCGTCGGGAGCAACGCCGCACGCGGTTTGCCAACGGCTGCGCGGGTTGCCAGCAACGTCATCGGCGCAGAGAACCGAGTTGATGGTGTCGCCAGCCATCTTTGGAATCACGCGATAGATGGCGGGACGGACCACGATGCCGGATGCTCGCCCGATGTTGATTGTGTGTCGCGCGGTTGGATCGGTCTCTGTGCTTGATGGGCCGGATACGCTGAACGAACTGCCTGCATCGATCCAGTTGCACCGATCGCTCCCGCTCTGGGCAGTGGTCTGCATTGAATCCAGAACGCATTGCCCCACGTCGAATATGACGAGCCGAGTTAGATCGCGCCATAGAAGCGAATCTTGACCGGCTTGGCTGACTGATTCGTGAAGTCGCTCTCAAACAGGCCATCGCCGGGGCCGATCGTCGTGTTGTCCTTCCAAGTCGGGACACAATCATTTTTCCAGACCCGGAATGGGGCCATCCCGATCACGCCGCCACAAAGCTGCGCTGAGCTTTGTGAGAACTCAAAGTTGCTGTCACGATTAACTGGCTGTTGATCGTGGTAGCGTTGGCCCACTGAGCTTGCCCATCCCCGATAGACAGGTCAAGTGTATCAGACACCCCTCATGCTTGCCTCGAACTGTTCGGGGCTGACGTAGCCGAGGGAGCTGTGCAGACGCTTGCGGTTGTAGAAGGTCTCGATGGACTCGAAGATCGCGGCCCGGGCCTCTTCGTGGGTAGCGAACTGTTCGTGGTGGACCAGCTCGTTCTTGAGCGTGGCCCAGAAGGATTCTTTCGGGGCGTTGTCGTGGCACTCATCCAATCTTCTCTTTCCCGCCCATGTACGGCCTCAATACCGGCGGCACCGTCACCGTTCCATCCGCATTCTGCCACATCTCCAAAATCGGGATTAACAGCCGCGGGCTGGCCGCGACGGTGTTGTTCAACGAGTGGCAGAACGTCGTCGCGCCCTTGCCCGTCTCGCCTCCCGCGCGATACCGCATGTTCAATCGGCGGCACTGATAGTCGTACAACCGCGAGGCCGAATGCGTCTCACCATATGCGCCGGTCGGGCCAGTGCCCTTCACCACTTCACCCCGGCCCGGCATCCAGCTTTCAACATCGATCATGTCCGCGTTCTTCACACCAAGGTCGCCCGTGCAGCACTGCAACAACCGATACGGCAGCCCGAGGCTCTGCAACAGTTGCTCGACATACCCGATCATCATCTTGTGCCACACGCGGCTCTCCTGCTCATCAGCGCGGCAGATCACCACCTGTTCAACCTTGTCAAACTGATGAATGCGGTATAGCCCCGCCGTGTCCTTCCCCGCCGCGCCCGCCTCACGCCTGAAGCACGTGCTCACCGTCGTATATTTCAGCGGCAACTGAGATTCATCCAGAATCTCATCCTGATGAATCCCCATCAGCCCGACCTCGCCGGTGCCTGTCAGAAACTGGTCATACCCGCCGCCCCGCTTCGATTCTTCGATGTGGTACGCCTGCTCGCGCCCGGCCGGAAAGAACCCCGTGCCGATCATGCACTCTTCCTTCACCAGCACCGGCACCGACATCGCCTTGAACCCGTTCTTCTGCGTCATGAAGTCGAACGCGTAGCGCAACGCCGCGTTGTGCAGCAAAAACCCATCGCCCGTCAACACGTACGACCGTGCTCCGGCCATCTTCACGCCGCGCCCAAAGTCCGCTAACCCCAGCGATTCGACAAGTTCCATGTGGGTCTTGGGCTGGAAGCCACGGTTTTGTTCGTATGTACGTTGAGTGTCGAACGCCGCACCAGCACCTTCGGGTGAGTACGTCCCGCCCGCGCCCGGGTTCCACCTTCGGATCTCGACGTTGTCATCACCCGAGGTTCCCTCCGGCACATCAAGGTCCGGGGGCAACGGCACCGTCAGCAGGATCGCGTTCAGTTCCGGATCGAGCATCGAGATCTGGCCATCAAGGTGCTGCACTTTTTCCTTGAGCGCGGCCGGTCGGGCCATCAGCCCCGCAAGCTCCGTTTCCATCGCGCCCTTCAGTTCCGGCGCGGCCTTTCCCAGTTGCCCCTTCAGCTTCCCGATCTGCGGCCCAATTTCCTTCTCAATCTTCCCCTGCTCCGCCTTGCTCTGCTCGCGCTCGGTCATCAGCCCGCGCCGGCGTGCATCAAGCTTCAGCAGTCGATCAATATCCACCGCCATGCCCTTGCGGGCGCAGCCGGTCCGGTACTTCTCAGGATTCTCGCGAAGGTCTTTAAGGTCAATCATGGGTCGTCATCGTAAGCGGATGAACGCCTGGGTACAACGCTGCTCCGGGGCGATCGCCCTCAAACTCGGCGGCAACTTCTCCCCAAACGATCCGGCTCTATGACCACCGCCATTTTTCTCGAAGGGTTCTCATCGTGTACCATCCCACGCTCGGTACCTCAACCCGCCCGTCCTCTTCCGCCTGGTCTTCGGACATGCCGCAGTTCCACCTCACATCCCTCAATGATTCCCGGCTGAGCGTGCAGCTCACCGATAAGCCGATCTCCATCGGCCGGTCGCCCGAAAACGCCGTCTGTGTCGAAGACACCCTCCTCTCCCGCTTTCACTGTGTGATCGAGCCCGCCGGGCCGAACGGGCGCAACGGCGAGATCGGTGTCGATGAGACCGGCGATGCCGAAGGCCCCAGCTTCCGCGTGCGCGACCTCGGCTCTCGCAACGGCACCAAACTCAACGGTGTGAAGATCGACGACTCCGTCGTCCGCCCCGGCGATGTCGTCAAGGTCGGCAGCCACACCTTCGTGCTCGAAGAGGAAGAGACGCTCAAGGAGCGCCAGCAGCAGGCCCGCAACGAAGCCGCACTCCGCGGCGGCGAAGAGCCCCACTGGATCACCGACCTCAAAGAACTCATCAACATGCTCCCGCCCAAAAACATCGGCGCGGATGACCTGATTGAAATGATCGACGGTCGCGGCCGCGCATCGCTCGCGCTCACGGGTGAGGGCGACGGTTCACGCGGAGTCCGGCTCCTCCTGCTCTCAGCAAGCAAGGCCCGCGCCACGGATATCCACTGCGAGCCCAAGGGCGATGCCGTTCAGGTCCGTATGCGTGTCGATGGTCAGATGGTCAACGTCGTCAACCTGCCCAACAACGTCGGCGAACTCTGCAACGGGCTCATCAAGACCGCCTGCCAGCTCAGGCCCACCGGTCGCGAAGCCGTGCTCGACGGTCACTTCTCCGTGCGCTTCGGCAAAAGCGAGGCCAACCTCGCCCGCCGAGTTGATTACCGCATCAGCTTCACCCCGAGTGTTCACGGTCAGAAACTCGTCGTTCGCGTTCTCGACCAGCGTGATGCGCCAAAGAGCATGAACGAACTGGGCCTGCCGCCCTACATGTACGACCGTGTGCGCAAAGTCTGCGAGCAGGAAGCCGGCCTGCTGCTCGTCTGCGGCCCGACCGGCTCGGGAAAGACAACAACGCTCTACAACTGTCTCCGCGAGATCGACCGCGAACGACGCAACGTCATCACCATTGAAGATCCCGTCGAGTACCACCTCGACAACGTCACGCAGATACCCATCGATCAGAACAAGGGCAACACCTTCGGCAGCCTGCTGCGCAGCGTCCTGCGTCAGGATCCCGATGTCATCCTCGTCGGCGAAGTGCGCGATGAAGAGACCGCCCGCACCGCCATGCAGGCCAGCATGACCGGTCACCTGGTCTTCTCAACCGTTCACGCCAAGGACACGATGTCGAGCGTCTTCCGCCTGCTCGATCTCAAGGTCGAGCCTTACCTCGTCGCCAACTCACTCGAGGTCGTCCTCGCGCAGCGGCTGGTTCGCGTCCTCTGCGACAACTGCAAACGATCCATCCGCGTCACGCCCAGTCAGTCCACACGCATGGGCCGCTTTCTCGAGAATCAGAACGAGATCCAGATGGCCACCGGGTGCGCCGCCTGTCTCCGTACCGGCTATCGCGGCCGCAAGGCCATCTACGAAGTCCTCGACTTCACCGATGAACTTCGCGATGTCATCATCAAAGAACCGACGATCGCTTCTATGAAGAAGGTCATCGAACTCGGCATGTTCTCCACGCTCGTCCAGTCCGGCTGGGTACAGGTTGCCCGCGGCGTAACCACGCTCGAAGAGGTCGATCGCGTCGCGACTTCCCGATGATTCGTCTTGACCAGCCTTTACGGGGCTGGCACTTGCCGAAGCCAAACACGCCCAGACCCATCGCACCTTCACACCCGTACCGGTGCAATCCTCACAACCCTCGTCAATATATCCCCTCGCGGCAGTTGCTCATGCACGATGGCCCCCACGATGCCGACGATAGTGACGATGGGATGGTTCCGAAAGTCCGAGAACAAAGCACCCGCCGCCCTCTCACCCTCGGCAGGCGGAGCAGAGAATCGCCGCGCACTTCGTTTCCCGACCGCCGTCATCTCTTGTATGCTCGGACCCGTGGTTGATCTCTCGATCGGTGGAATGCGCATCCATTCCGCCAAAGTGCCCCCGTTGGCCGTCGGCGACCTTCTGCGGCTCGAACTTCAGTCCCCCAAGGATGAGCTGCTCGTCGTCGGTCAGGTCAAGCGCATCCGCAAGCGTCGGCCGATGGGCTATGAGATCGGTATCGAGTTTCAGCAGTTGACCCCCGACATCCGAGCGGCGATCGAGAGCCTGGGCCGCCACGGCTGCATCAAAGGCCGCAAGCCCCCAGGCCGTGATGATGCGACGACGCCAAGCGGTGGGTCAGCCAACCCGAATCAGTTTGTAGCCAAAGCCCATGTGCCCGATCTTTACGCGCTCATTGGTGTTACGCCCGACGCGACGGCCGAACAGATTCATCGAGCCTTCCGCGAAGGCGCACGCAAGGTCCATCCGGATCTCAACCCCTCGCCCGAAGCCCAGTCCAGGTTCATCGAGCTGCACAAGGCCTACGACGTCCTCAAATCACCCGAGGCGCGTACCGCCTACGACACCGCCGTCGCCAAACGCACCGCAGCCTGAAACACCTGCACGCAGCGACATTCATCGCCGTAGACTCTTCCCGCCTCACCACCCTTCAAGGGCCCGTGGCGGAACGGCAGACGCAGCGGACTTAAAATCCGCGGCCGGTTCACACCGGCGTGTGGGTTCAACTCCCATCGGGCCCATTTTTTCCCAACATCTCGCCGCTCCCGCGCGAGCGTCTTGTGTGCATCCACCCTTGCCAAGCACCCGCGCTCGCTCCGGCGAAGTCAATGTTCGGTGAAGTGTGTCCCGGCACTCTCCACATCCAGTGTCCACAGCAGCGGGGCGGTCTACAACCGGACCGGCCTCACACGCACCCTGCAAAGTACGCCGCCAGAAAGTCGAAGATGTCCTGCACGCTGTTCGCGCCCGAACCGTTGAAATCCGCCGCGGGCTGGCCCCCGAAGTACGCGGCGAGAAAGTCAAAGATGTCCTGAACCGTCAGGTTTCCGCTCCGGTTGATGTCCGCCGGGCAGCCGACAAGAGCGGCACGCGCCAGCAGGGCCGCGCCATCAACGTGGAACTCCCCGTTGACACCTACATCGAAGGTGAGCGGCGCGACCAATCCGCGCGGAACATTCGTCTGCGGATTGGCCATCGATCCCCCATCCGAGACGTTGATCAGTTGATTGTTCGATATGTTGGCACCATACCCGCTCGACTGGCGAATGAGCGAACGCGCCTGCCCAATCACCCTCACAACATTGTTGGCGATCGTGATCGTTGCGTAGTCGGTCGCCTGCCCACCGAGCGCGGGGCTCGATTCCCGGAAGCTGAACAGGCCATCGGGGTACTGCGACGGAGCCAGCTCGTTGCAGAGAATGTGGTTGTTGATGAACGACAGGTTGTTCCAGACCACGTCGCTCCAGAACACGCCGCGCCCCGGGTTGATGACGATGTTGTTGGAGAACTCGAGCGGACCGCTCGCCGCCGGAGATTCGCTGTACGGGTCAAAGCTGCTGAACAGATTGCCATAGTCGCTGTCAACCGGGAAATCGAACACATTCTCCGCAAACGTCATCCCGTTGTGCGGACCTTCGACCGAGTATGATTTGGTGAAATAGTTCCTAAGGATGCGAAACGTGTACGGATTTGAACCCGTCGGGGGCAACTGACCCCCAGCGTACCGCGGAAGCGAGACCACGCCGTCAAGGTAGTTGTTCTCGATATCCACATAGTAGTCGTTCTCGAACGGCAGCTCGATGGCGAAGTCGCACACCACGGTGTTGTTGATGATGTCAACACTCCGGAACTCGCGCCCCTTGATCCCAAAGACGTTGTCAGTCCGCGCAGCCCCGCGCTCGAAGCGGTTGTTCGCGATCACCGAGTTCGACAGGTACGTCAGGTACACCGAGCCGCCTGTCACGCCGAACGACCCGTCGGCGTTCACGGTCTGCCCGCCCGCGCCCGTGAATCGGTTGTTCGTAATCGTCGCGTTGGTCATCACATACACCCGAACGCCGCTCCACATGAAGTTGCTGAAGTGAATGCCCGTGAGCGTCACGTTCGTCACCGCGACAGCGTGTACACCCCCATACACCTGCGGCCCGGTCAGCGTCATGTCGCGCAGCGCGATGTTCGCTTGGTCTCGCCCGAGGTCGAACAGATAGGCGTTTGGGTTTGAGTACTCGAAGTTCACATCCGCATCGTACGATGGTGCCGCGACAAACTGAAAGGTCGCGCTGTTCCTCACCGTCGTCAGACCGGCACCAGCGCCGGCGATCGTCATCCCGCTCTTCACCCGCAGCGATGACGTCAGCTCATACACCCCCGCCGCGACATTGACCGTCGTCCCCGGCGCGCCGTTGTTCACAGCGTTCATCAGCTCCGCGGCGTTGGTCACCGTGACGCTCAGCTGCGCGCCGCACGGCGAAACGCTCAACAACGCAGCCGCGAGCACAGACAGTCCTCGGAGGCGCCACTCGGTCGATCGCATGGAAACACCTTTCGCAACCTCACGCCCCCCGCGCCCACACCCGCCAAGACTAAATCTGGACCGACCGATGTCAAGCGTGCGCTGAACTATTAACGTTCAGCGCATCAACATTCCGCACCTCAGATTCCTTGCCCTGCCCGCCACCCTCACCAACCATCGCGACCCACGCTTCATCAACCCGTTCATTGCTGCCGATTGACGCCCAACCGCGCTCGACCCTTTCGATCATTCTCCGCGGAAGCGTGCATCCCCCATCGCATGGACTCACACCCACAACCGCAAAAACACATCCGCAAAAAAACAACAAGGGCACCGGTTCAACCGGTGCCCCTGTGCTAAGTCAGCGTAATGGTCGAAGCGCCTTGCTGAGCCGCTCAGCAGCCCGTGAACCATGCATCCACAAAGTCAAGCACGTCCTGCACCGTGGTGCCGCCGTCATTGTTGAAGTCGCCGTTGCCACTGAAGTATGCCCCGATGAAGTCGAACAGATCCTGAAGCGTCACACCGCCCTGTCCATTCCAGTCGGCCGCACACGCGGGGGTGCTGTCGCACGCGGTGGTCTCGAAGTAGAAGTCATCGATCGCGGCCTCAACAACCTGCTCAGCGCCCGTGTCCGACGCCATGAAGCGGACCTTCATCTGCGAAGTCAAGGGCAGTGTGACCGGCAGCAACACACGAACCCAGCCGCCAACACCGTCACTGCCCGGTACCGTCTCGAGCGGAGCCCAGCTTGTGCCGTTGTTGTTGCTGATCTGCACGACAAGGTTGTCCTCGTGTGCCTGCGTGCCAACACCGCTGACGAACCAACGCCAATACGAAACCTTCGCAGTCAAAGCGGTGCTCAAATCCACAACCGGCGTTGTGAGCGTCGTGATGCCGTTATCAACATCCGCCGCAGAGACCGTGCCGCCGCCAACGCCCTGTCCGGTGAACCAGCAGTTGGTCTCCGGATCAGCCGTGTGATCGGTCGCGGGCTGCACTTGAACCAGCGTTCCATTCGGGTTAAAGCTCGTTCCGATCGGAGCACCACGCACCCACCGACCGGCTGTCGCCGTGTCGCCTGGGCTCGTGCCGCTCCAGTTCTTGTCCGTCGAGAAGTTGTCCTCAAACGCCGAGGTGATCGTACCTACCGGCCTCACGATCGGTGCCAGCGCGCCCGAGAGCGGTGCCGTCACCGTGCCCGAGTTCTGTCCCGCGGCCTGCACATAGAACGACACAAACGTGCCGCAGTTCGTGCCAGGAACCTGTGCCTGATACTCGTTGACAACGCCCGTGGGCGACATCGGCAAGGCGATAAACGGAGTCGCGGGGTTGTTCGAGTGCCTGTAGAACAACTGCGCCGAACCCGCCTGCACCTGATCATCACCCGCAAGAATCGTCGCCTTGATCGTCGTCGCAACCGTCGGCGGAATCAGGTCGGGAATCGTGATCGTGTCAAGCAGCACCCGCACGTTCCGCGGCACAAACTCCGACGGAACCGGGATGTTCGGGATCGAAACTTCTGAGGTCGCGCCCGGCTTCCACAGTTCGATGGTTGCCGTGCCGATGTTGGGCTGCGCGTTCGCATCAAACCGGAAGTTGTAGACCGTGCCCCAGCGAAGCGCGTTCGCGTTGGTGTTCGAGGCGTACGTCTCCGTGGCCCAGCGAACCTGGCCCAGTGTCGCGGCGCCTGACCAATCGGTGCTGGCAAAGTTGCGTGAAGTGGTGTTCGGCTGCGCGGGATTGGAAGGAATGCCATCGCCGCTGTGGTAGGGGCAGTCATGGAAGCCGAGGTTCTCAACCACCGAACCAACAGGAACCGGGAAGCGAACTGCCCCGGCGCACCGATCGCTGGTGATGTTTTGAATGGCGTACTCGTAGTGCCAACTGCCATCACCGTTGTCCGTGACCTTGCAGCCGATCCAGAAGCGCCCGTCGCCGGGAACATCAACCGAGACAAGCGTCACGCCGGGGTCGGGAATGTTGTTGCCAAGGCCATGATCGCGCCAGGCGAAAATCGCCGGGCGAGTGCATTGCGTCGGCCCGGCAAATGCGTACGCGATCGTGGTCGGGTTGGTGTACGTCAAGTTCACCTTGCGGTACGAGACGTTGTTCCATGAGTTGCCGGTCGCCGCATCATCCTGCGTGACGTACTGACCTTCAACGAAGTACTGCGCACCGACGTTCTGCGCGGGGACGAGGTCCGAATCAAGCACCTGCAAGCGCCGCGAAATATCGCCGCTGAAGCTGGGGCCGGCAGGTGGATACGCGAACACACCGGTTGCAGGGTTGACCTGCCAGCGCGGGCCGAGATTGCCCTGGCTGCCGTTCAGTCCCGCGGTGTAAGGATCCGAGCATCCCACACCGAGCACCGCGCCACCCTGGCCGCTGCATGTTGAGCAAAGGCTCTGGGTCAGGGCCGTGAATCCGTGCTTGAGCCACGAAAGACCGACCTGTTCAAACCGCCCATTCTTCACGCGATACATGTTCTGCCCGATGACCGGGTGCAGATTGTTGCTTGCAACCCACTGAATGTTCTGCGTGCCAACGTTGCACGACGTTGTGCCCACCGCAAAGGCGTGATAGTCGCCCACGCGGCCGTAGTAGTTCATGTCAATCAGATCGCCGACAATCACGTCGGGTCCGGTTGTTCTTGTGCGGCATTCCGCAGGCTGTTGCGCATTCGCGCTCAACCCTGCCGCAGACAACGCTGCTACCAACGTCAGAAACTGAACGCTGCCGATTCTTCGCTTCATGGGGTGACTTCCTTCGACGCTCCCGAACTGGGGCGTGCGCCAACGTGATGAATGGGCCAATAACAGACTCTGACAGTCTACATCAAATGCGGGACTAATGCACCCGAAAATCGGCCAAGCCGTTCGGGCGGATTCTGTTATTCATACCCAAACCACGAGCTTTTGGTTCCCAACAACCCAAACATCCTCCCAGAATGACTTCGGGCAGCCACTTTGACTTCCGGCTTGACCAACCCTTGCTCAGCCAGAACAGTGGCCTAGACTTCCCGCCCTACCGGGGAAGCCCCGTCGATCCGCGATTGTTCACGGATCTCTGGTTCTCGGCCCGGCCAGCACGCCTGAGGAGTCTCGACAGTGGTTCGTATCCGCATGAAGCGCATGGGTCGTCGCCACGTTCCGTTTTACCGGATTAACGCCATTGAAAAGACCACCAAACGCGATGGCAAGGTGCTCGAAAACCTCGGCTGGTACAACCCCGTAGCCACCGACGATGCCAAAAAGATCCACCTCGACGAGGAGCGGGTCAAGTATTGGCTCAGCATGGGGGCACAGCCCAGCGACACCATGATGGATGTTCTCGTCAAGCGAAACATCGTCGATGGCACTGAGTGGAAGGCCGCCCGCAACCGTCAGGCCGAGGCTCGCAAGGCCCGCGCTGCGGTCGTCGCTGCCAACCCGCCTCCCGTCAAGAAGAAGTGATCATGCACCCACTTGCACGTACCCCCCGTGCGTGCTCGATACCCGTTGCACACGCCGCAAGGTCTTGATCGCACCGCCACAACCAAGTCCCTCAAAGCCCGCATTCCAGCGGGTTTTTTCATTCCTACCCTCACACCCACCATGCCTCTCCGCATCGACATCCTCACCACCTTTCCCGAAATGTTCGGTGATAGTCCGGGTTGCGCCCTCAACTCCAGCATTCCTTCGCGTGCTCGGGCGGCGGGGGCCATCGAGTGGTTTGCTTCCAATATCCGCGACCACACGACCGATCGACATCAGAAGACCGACGACCGTCCCTTCGGCGGCGGACCGGGCATGGTCATGCTCTGTCAGCCCCTCTGGGATGCCGTCCATGTCGTTGAAGCGCTCGATCCGCGTCCGACCACCCGCATCATGCTCACGCCTCAAGGCCACCCACTCACCCAGCAACTTGTCGAAGAACTCGCCGCCAAGCCCCGGCTTCTCCTCATCGCCGGGCACTACGAGGGCATCGATGAGCGGGTGATCCAGGCCCTTGCCCCCATCGAGATCAGCATCGGCGACTACGTGCTCAGCGGCGGCGAACTTGCGGCCATCGTGCTGATTGATGCGGTTGCCCGCCTGCTGCCCGGTGCGCTCGGGCATCAGGATTCGGCAACCCAGGACTCATTTTCACCCGCGCCCGATGGGCGAAGGCTCCTCGACTGTCCACACTACACCAAGCCCCGCACATGGCACGACCGTGCCGTCCCCGACATCTTGCTCAGCGGCGATCACGGGGCCATCGCCGCGTGGAGGCACCAACAGCGGGTCGCCCGAACTCAGGACCGCCGTCCCGATCTGCTCGGCACACCCTATTTTCCAGGCCGGGCTCCGCCTCCCCAACCAAATCCGACCAATCGATGATCCTGCCGGGTTGAAGATCGGCCCGACCGCGCTTACGATTCCGAGATATCGGAAAACGACCGCAAGGTCGCCATGCTCCCGACCTCTGCCTCAAGTTCAAAAGACTTTCAGACCTCAAGACAAGATCAGTTCACGAGATTCCCATGACCAAGAACGCTGTCGCCATCATCGAAGGTCTCAACCAGTCGGCCCTCAAGACCGACATTCCGCGCCTGTCCGTCGGCGACACCATCAACGTTCACTTCCGCATCATCGAGGGTGAGAAGGAGCGCATCCAGGTCTTCCAGGGTGTGCTGATCTCGCGCTCCGGTCGCGGCGTCAACGAGATGCTCACCGTCCGGCGCATTGTTGAAGAGATGGGTGTCGAGCGCATCTTCCCGATGAACTCGCCGCGCGTCGCCAAGTACGAGATCATCCGCCAGGGCGATGCTCGTCGTGCCAAGCTCTACTTCCTGCGTGACCGAATCGGTAAGAGCCGTCGCCTCCGCGATCGCCGACGCGGCCTGAACAAGACCGCCACCCCTGCGACCTGAGCCCAACCATTGGGTTTCATAGACTCATCCAGCACGCCTCCCCGAGGCGTGCTTTCTTTTTTGAACCCGACATCTCAAACCACGCGCTCGCCCGCCGACTCCCGGTCGTACGCTCTGCACCATGCGAGCACTCGTCATCACTGCACAGGTTCCCCCCGATCAAGCCGTGGGCAACAGCATCAACCTGGTACACGACTGGCCTGAGCCCGCAGCGCCCGGCCCTGGCCAGGCGCTCGTGCGCACACTGGCCTCCGCGCTCAACCACCTCGACCTGTGGGTTGCTCATGGTGTGCCCGGGCTCAACCTCACGTATCCGCGCATCTCAGGCTCCGATGCCTGCGGCATGGTCGAGTCCGTCGGCGCGGGTGTTGATGCCGCGTGGGTCGGCAAGCGCGTCATCCTGAACGCCGCGACCGATGTCACGCCCTTTGCACGACCGAACGATCCACCCGCTTCATCACTCGCACCCGCGTTCGAGCTGATCGGCGAGCATCACCACGGCACGCTCGCCGAGAAGTTTGTCGCGCCTGTTGACAACCTCGCCCCGATCGGTAACGACACCGATCCAACGATCGCCGCGGCGTTCGGGCTCACGTCTCTCACGGCTTACTCCATGATGACGACCAAGGCCGGGCTGCGCCCCGGCCAGTTGGTGCTCGTCACGGGCATCGGCGGCGGTGTGGCCCTGGCCGCGCTCGCCATTGCCGCGCACCTGGGTTGCCCGGTCGCGGTGACAAGTCGCCATCAGTGGAAGCTCGACCGCGCCAAGCAACTCGGGGCAGGACTCACGGTCCTTGATACGGGTCAGGATTGGTCGAAGGAAGTCCGTGCATGGAGTGCCGGTCGCGGCGTCGATCTCGCCGTCGATTCATCCGGCAAGGCCACGCACATCAAGTGCATCAAGTCGCTCGCACGCGGCGGAACATACGTCACACCCGGCTGCACCTCGGGGCACGATGCCGTCACCGACCTCGCACGCATCTTCTGGAATCAGCTCCGCATCCTCGGCTCGACCATGGGCTCGAACACCGAGTTTGCCGAGATCGCCGCGCTCTTCCGTGCCGGCTCGCTCAGGCCCGTGATCGACAACGTCTTTACACCCGAGCAGGGCGCGGAGGCGTATGCGCGGCTCGAATCGTCCGAGCAGTTTGGCAAAGTGGTTGTGCGTTGGTGATCGCGACTTCGCGAACTCACCATGGCAGCGGCGTGCCGTCGTAGTTGAAGAACTTGCCGCTGTCGTTGGTGTTCAGCCTGTCGAGCAGCTTGAGCATTGCGCTCACGCTCTCCTCGGGCTTCAGCGTGGCGTTTGGTCCGCCCATATCCGTCTGCACCCATCCGGGGTGGACCGCCACGCACGTGTACCCATCGGTGCGAAGCTCGTTGGCGAGCGAGACGGTCATCTGATTCAGCGCGGCCTTGCTGCCCCGATACGAATAGGTTGAGCCGCCCGAGTTGTTGGCGATCGAACCAAGCTGGCTGGTGATGTTGAAGACCACCTTCTTCTCGCCCTTGGTCAGATTGGCAAGAAGCGCTTTGGTCACCAGCAGTGGGGCAAAGGCGTTCACCGCATAGACCCGGCTCAGCTCAGTCGGGTCAAGCTCAGAGACCTTCTTCGCCCCGCCGCCTACGCCGGCGTTGTTGATGACCACATCGATCGCGCGGCCTTTCAACTGATCGCTCAGCGAAGCGATCGAGGTCGCCTCGGCGACATCGAGCGGCAACACCTGATGCACAAGTCGCGCCAGTTCAAGAGCCTTGGCGGGTTCGCGGGCCGTTGCGATGATCGTCGTGTCGGCCCCGCGCTTTGAGAGCTGCCTGGCAAACTCAAGCCCAAGCCCGCGGTTTGCCCCGGTAATGAAGTAGGTCGTCATGCACCATTATGGCCCCCTCGCTGGCAGAAGGGAGCAGATCACTTCCGACGACGACGACGGAGCATCAGCAACCCCGCCATCACGCACGCACCCGCGCCGGGCTCGGGAATCTCGACGGTGAGCTGGTCCTGAGCATCATCGTTCCAGAGCACGCGGAGTTCGGGCAAATCGCGCAGCGTGGTGGTCGAGGAGAGCGTGTTCAGCCAACCCTGCGCCAGCGTGAGCGAACCCTCGGGGCTGTTCGCGATGAAGGTGCCGGTGCTCAGGTTGCGGTCGGTGTCGTAGCGGATCTCCCACACCGCAAGCTGAAACGCGGCCGAGCTTGTTCCGCCGACCACATCGTTGATGTGGCTGGCCCACAGCAGACGCAGAGCGAGGTCCTGCTCGGGTGTGTATCCCGCCTGGGCTGAAGTAAGAACTTCAAAATTATAATCAACGTTGGAACGAATGCTCTGTTCAAGTTCAACACAGAACGAGATGAATCGGTCGGAGATGGACGTGTCCACGCTCGGGCCGGGCGCATCGGTGCGCGTCCATTGAAAGGTCACGGTGTTCACGTTGCCCGAGAGCGGCTCGCTGACGATGTTGGCGGTCACCAGGTGGTCGTAGCCGAGCCGGGCACGAACCGTGGCCGCGCTCGCTGAGCCGGCGGTGGCAAGCATGGCGATGGAACCGATGACCGACAGACGCATTGCACGCGAGAAGTTCATGGCGGGACTCCCGATCTTGGGGCTGCTATGTTCGCCGCGATTCGTGAGAGACAGTCAGAGAGCCGATCGCGGCGTGTATCACCTGCCGGCCTTCCGGGTGGGTGAGACACTTCAAGCATGCACCGCGGTCGAGCAACGGCACGCCCGCGACGTTCACGATCGCGCACGAGCATGGGCCTGTGCGGGCGGTGCCGAGAACACGCGTAAAGCTGGGAAACCATGTCCCTGTCGTCGCGATCGGGGCACGGAGTTATCGGGAGACCCGCCGCGGGGATTGGCGAGCACCATCGCGCGCGGTGCGCGAGTCTAGAGTGAGTTCAACGGATGTAAGAGATTGGTCTCAACTATCGACGTGGCTATTGGCCGCACGTATGCGGGCGACCGTGCGCGTCGTGCTCTTGCCATCGACCATATCAAGCAGCACAAGCCTGCCGCCATATGAGCGAACGGTGGGTGCCTCGGGCACCTGCTCGGCGGTGTACTCGGCACCCTTGACGACGATATCAGGCTTGATGGCGAGGATGGTTCGGTCGGCGGTATCGTCATCAAAGATGACCACCGCGCCTACGCACGACAGGGCGGCGAGAACCGCGGCGCGGTCGTGCTCGGTGTTGATCGGGCGTGTCGGGTCCTTGTGGCCCTTGAGCCGGCGTACCGATTCGTCGCTGTTGAGCGCGACCACGAGAAAGTCGCCCAGTTTGGCGGCACGATCGAGCAACTGGGTGTGACCACGATGCAGCACATCGAAGCAACCGTTGGCAAAGACAACCCTCTTGCCCTCGCTGCGCACGGCCGCGGCTTCGATCTGGGCCTGCTGGAGCGTGCGCACCTTGCCGAGCGGCCGTCCATCAGCATGGTCGGGTTCGCGGAGCAGGCACTCGCGGTGGATCTTCTCGATCGACATCGGCACCACGCCGAAGACTTCAACCTCAAGACCAGCGGCGGCATTGGCGAAGCGCACCGCGTCGGGCCAGCCGATGCCATTGGCCATCGCGGCCGCGAGCGCGGCGAGCACCATGTCACCCGCGCCGGTGACATCGTAAACCTGCCGTGCGAAAGTGGGGACAACGCGCGGCGGCGCGTTGCGTTCGAGCAACAGGCACCCATGCCGATCAAGGGTGATGATGGCCGCGTCGAGGTCGAGTTCTTTCAGGAGTCGTTCGGCGATCGGGATGAACAGCTCGGGGCTTGCCTCGGGCGGGAGCTTATCACCGGTCGCGCCGGTGGCCTCGGTTCGGTTGGGTGTGACCGCGCTCGCGCCGCGATACTTGGTGTAGTCATTGATCGCGGCGGGATCAACGAGCACGGGCACGCCGCGCCGCCGCGCCGCGGCTATCACCGCCTGGCAGAGCTCGGTCGTGCAGACACCCTTGTGGTAATCCTCGATGCACACAACATGGGCGCTCGGCAGCAGACGCTCGACGTGCGCGACGGCGTGCGCAACCGCCGAGGCGGGCATCGGCTCGCGCGATTCGTAGTCAACGCGGAACATCTTCTGCGGGTGTCGATGCTGAGCCAGACCAATGAGTGAGCGCTTGACGGTTGTCGGGCGTGAGGAATCGGTCACCAACCCGTCGGAGTTGACACCTGCCGCGACAAGGGCGGAGCGAAGCAGATCGGCCTCGCGATCGTCGCCGGTGACACCGACCGCGTGGACGGTGGCGTGCATGGCGATGAGGTCGAGACAGACATTGGCCGCGCCGCCGGGTCGGTCTTCGGTGCGCTGGGCGTGCAGAACGGGAACGGGCGCTTCAGGCGAGAGCCGATCGGCGTGACCGTAGACGAGCTGGTCGAGCATGAAGTCGCCGACGACAATCGCGGTGAAGGGTTTCCAGTGATCGAGCTTGGCGAGCAGTTGAGACATGGTTTGGTGCGCCGGAGAAGTGGAGTTTATGCGCGTTGCGCGGCCCGATGTTCGACCGTCTGCACTATCGTGCGGTTGAACTCGTCGAGCCCGCGATCAAAGACCAGCGAAAGGTCGGGGCGCACGATCGGGCGACCTCGCCAGATCTCGGCGGGAACGTGGCGGAGTTTGGACCAATCCTTGTCGGTCACGACGATGGCATCGGCCTCGCGCTCGTGGGCGATTTCGCTGAGCACACGCACGGTCTCGCGGTCGAAGGGGTCGTGGTCGGGGAGCACGAGCGTGCCGACGAGTTCGCCCGCGCGGCGTGAATCGACCGCGAGTGTTGCGTTGAGCGAATGCAGAAAACCGGCAGGGTTGCCGATGGCGCAGCTTGCAACGATGCGCTTGCCGAGCAGCCAGTCGAGCGAGACCGGATGATCGTGGTCTGTGCTGTTGTGCGCGGCGAGTCGAAGCCCGGTCCATGCGTGACGGGCGATGGCATCGAACCCAATGCCCGAGCGGCGACTGGCGAGCGACTCGCTCAGGATGATGAGCTGTCGGGCGTGGATCAGCTCGGCATGGGTGAGCACAACCATCGTAGCGCGAGCAAGACTATCGACCGGTTCACGCAGCCAGCCATATGGAAGGAGGTGGTCATTGAAGGGTGAGCGCGAGGCATCGATGAGCACGATGTCGATGTCGCGTGCGATCCTGCGGTGCTGAAAGCCATCGTCGAGCACGATGCAGTCGGGGCGACTGTTATGCTGAGCGAGCAGAGCTCGCAAGCCCGCGATGCGGTCGGGCTGGGCAACAATCGGCACGGCGGGAAAGTGGCGTTGATAGGCATCGGTCTCGTCGGGATGGCGAGCGGGCACGCGCCCGCGCTTGCGGTAGCCGCGCATGGCGATGCACGGTCGCAGGTGCGCGCGGAGAAGTTCGGAGACGATGTGCATGACCATCGGCGACTTTCCGGTGCCACCGACGGAGAGGTTGCCGACACTGATAACCGGGAGATCAAAGCGTGTGATGCCGAGCCCACGATCAAATCGTCGGTTGATGCGGGCAATGGCGGCGCGATACACCGGCTCGAGCGCACGCCCGACAATCGCTGGAAGCGGGCGGGCCTTGGTCACAACATCAGGAATGTGCGGGTGCGGCTCAGCCACCGCGTCGTGCATCCTGCCTGCCGGCGATGGTTGGGCGCGTTGTGTGGGGGGCGGGAGGCGAGGCTCGCTGGAGAGCGTGCTTGGTGGTCAGATCGGCGGCGAGTTCTGAACGCATCTGCCTGCGGAGTGTGCGGCGTTGTGCGATGCGGTGCGTCACGGTGTTGACGGCATCGGCCGCGGCGAGCATGACGATGATCGCGAGCAGGCCGACGATGGTCATCCAGACCATGACGAACTGGCGGGTTCCGGCGGGATCTTCGGCGGGTCGGCCGGCAACCTCGGCCATTCCGAGTGCGAAAGCGAGCAGGGCGGTCACGAAGAGGAGGAGGAAGCCATTGACGACGCGGATGCGTCGGCGGCGCAGCGGGAGGTCGCTCTGGTGGATGGCGAGGACGTGCGAGGCGATGACGAGCATGGAGATCATGGCGAGCGGCAGCACGACCCAGGAAGGGAGCATGGTCGTGGCCGCGAGTAGGGAACCTTTGATCACCATCGGAGAATGTTAGCCCGTTGGTGCTGGGTGCTTGGCGATGGATGCAAGTCGGTGAAAGACGGGTGCCGCGCAGGTTAGATTGAGGATCGGATGAACGACTCGAGGCGCTGGATAAGCATGAGCATGGGGAGGCCCATGATGGTGCCGGGGTCACCTTCGTAGGTGATTGGCCATCCCGCGCTCAGACGTTCGGCGAGGTTGTACGCGCCGGCCTTTCCCTGCCAGAGGTTTGAATCGAGGTAGGTATTGAGCTCGAGAGCCGGGATCGGGCCGACGCAGACTTCGGCGCGGTCCCAAAAAAGTTCGCGGCGGCCGGTTGCGGCATCGATCAGGGCGATGCCGGTGACGACCGAGTGTGAGCCATTGGCGAGTCGATTCAGAATGCGGTCGGCATCAGTGCGATCTCGCGGCTGGCCGATGATCTCGCCATCATCAATGACCACCGTGTCGGCACCGACGATCACTTCGGGTTCGGTCGGTTGTGTGTAGCCGGGGATGGAAACTCGGCGCGAGGCGGCGGCGGCGGCCTTCATGTAGGCAAGGGCTGCGACCCACTCCTCGGGAGAGACAAGACCGGGTTTCAGTTGGCCATCATCGACCCCGGACTCGATCACCTGATGGGCGATTCCAGCGGCGGAGAGAAGCTCGTGCCGCCTGGGTGACTTGCTTGCGAGGAGGATGCGCGGCATGCGTCGCGGGGGAATCGGCTCGTTGCCTCGCGATTGACGAGGATGTGTAATGGGCGTGTTGATTGGCGCTTCGTGCGTCACCGGCATCACCTCTTTGCAGATCATGACCATGCCCCCGTGATTGGGAAAGACCGAGTGCGGGTTGCGTTGCAACTGCCCACGCCCCAACGCAGAACGAACGACCGGTCAGCAGATTTCATATTGGTAGAACAAGCTCTATGATCGGTCTCACACGAGGAACTCCTGCATATGCGCGCCCATCTGGTTCAGGTCGACATCGTCTGGGAAAGCAAACCGGCGAACCGGCAGAAAGTTGACGAACTTCTTGCCGGATGCGGGATTGTTTCAGGGGACCTGGTGGTTCTTCCCGAGATGTTTGACACCGGGTTTTCCTTCAATCTTGATGTCACGGCGGATCGTGATGATGAGACGCTCAGGTATCTTGAACGGCTGGCGCAGCGAACGGGCGCGACGGTGCATGGCTCGCGAACCGTGGTGGGCGAGGATGGGCGCGGGCGCAACATGGTCACGGTGACGGGGCGGAGTGGTGGGGGTGATGGGTTGTTGGTGTGCGAATATGCCAAGGTGCATCCGTTTTCACTTGGTGTGCCGAGCGAGGCGGAGCGATTTACAGCGGGTGGTGAGGTGGTGGTGTATCCGTGGGGCGAGACAAAGGTCTGTCCGGCGATCTGCTATGACCTGCGGTTTCCTGAGTTGTTCAGACGGGGAATGCTGCTGGGGGCCGAGGTCTTTGCGATAGGATCGAACTGGCCGAGGACCCGGGAGTTTCATCGCCGGACATTGAGCATTGCCCGCGCGATTGAAAATCAGGCGTTCATGCTGAGCGTGAACAGGACGGGTCGAGACCCGTCGCTTGAATATTCGGGTGGGACGCTCGCGATCAGCCCGCGAGGCGATGTTCTGGGTGAACTCGGCGCGGAAGAGGGGGTGCTTTCGGTGGAGATCGATCTGAACGACCTTCGTCGATGGCGGAGTGTGTTCAGGGCTTGGAAGGATCATCGTTTGCTCGGGGAGATGGTGGCCGGGTGATGGGAGCGCGGCGGGTTATCGGGCGCGTGGGTGTGGGACTGCGTTATTGGTGCAGGTGATATAGGCCAACGGTGCGTGTACACATTCACGATGGTGCGGCTGGCCGCGCTTGAAAAAAATGGCGATGCACGATGAGAGCGGTGGAGTTGTTGCGTGAACGGCAAGACTTCGTCGCGCCTACGCCGTTGGTTGGAGATGATTTGCCGCGACATGAGACAGAAGGAGCCGCACCATGGCTGGAATCAAAAAGCCGATGAACAATCATGACGAACGCCGGCGGGGTGGTCGTGTGCGCTGCACGCTGACGACATGCCAGTATGGCACGGTCATGAATATCTCTCGAACGGGCATGAGGGTCTCGACGCGCAGGCCAGTGCCGATCCTGCCTGCGGGTGCGAGCGTGAACGTGAAAATTTCTGTTGCGGGGCTGAGCATGTGTGTGCCTGCACGCCCGGTGCATAACCGGCCGCGGCCGGACGGGATGTTCGATGTGGGGTTTCAGTTTGTGGGCATCACGGAGCGGGTGTCAATTGATTTGATTCAACTGGCGCGCACGGCGTGGGATGCAACGCTTGTTCACGGGCCGCGACAGCGAGCGATCTGAAAAACGGGTAGTACGTTGATCGGATGCAGGTCGGACATCATCAAGCAACACGGACGTTTTTTATGCCCCCGAATCCATCGTCTTCGAGCGGTAAGCCTTCGGCATCGTCGTTCGCCAATGCGGGCGTTCGGCTGTTGAAGAAGCTGGTGTATGACAACTACGAGGACTCGGTAAAGGACCGGCGCGGGTTTGATCGGCAGAACGTTGTCGGTGAGGCGAGCGTGTCGGTGACGGGTCCGCAGGGTGAGAACCTTGGGGATGTGGCGGTGTTTATCCGCGATTCGTCGCGGACAGGGTGTGGGTTGTGGTCGCGACTGGAAATGCCGATCGGCAGCACGGTGATGATCAAGGCTGTTGGGCCTGATGGGAAGAGCGCCGGGCAACGACTGGGGCGTGTGCGGCACTGCCGCGGCGCCTCGGGGAGTGGGTTTGCTGTCGGCGTTCAGTTCGATGGAGAGGCTGTTCCGCTGGGCAAGGCCTGCTGAGGGTTGCCGAGGCTGGGAAGTGGATGTGGATGCGATGGGGTTGATGTTCTGGCCGCGATTCGCGGCCAGTGGTTTGTTTTTGGAGGTGGCTTGGCGGTGAGCCTTGCGGGCATTGACGGTGAAGCGGAGCATGGTGATGGCGGCGGTGCAGAGATCGTCTGGATTGGTGGCGGTGGTGATGGCGGTGTGCAGGGTGGCGAGTGCGATGGAGTCGAGGTGGGCGATTTGGATGTGGGTGGGCATGGGGGCTCGGCGGGGTGAGGGTGTGGGGGAGCTTTTGAGGAGTTGGGTTGGCTTTGCAAGGGCATGGCCCTTCCCCCGGCCCCATCGCACTGGGAGGGGGAGCGGGAACAGGGGAGGTCTTCTGTAAAGGGGTGGCGTGGCGCGTTTGTGCGCGCGCAGGCGCGCGCGAGGTGGCGGGTTTGAGACGACAAGTTGTGGCGGGACAAGGGATTATAAAAATGTAGAAAATATTAGGATTGGGCGTGTGGAGCTGCGCCGGCGCGCGCACACGTGCGCTTCTTGGCCCTTGAAGCGGGGAGCGAGTGGTTTGTTAGCGGGGGATGTGTGATCAGAAGATGACGAGCACGGAGAGGCCGATGATGGCGGTTGGCTCGGCGCGTTCGTCACGATACTTGACCCCGTTGGGATCGTCGAGCTGGTAGTGCTGGTAGGCCTGGAGGCCGGCCCACGTTTCAAAGCGGAGCGCGGCGTGGGGGACGTATTCGAGGCGGAAGGTGATGGGGATGCGTTGATCGCGGAAGACACCGTGTGGTATGGGCGCGTTGTCGTCGAGCCGGAAGCTGCGCATCTCCCACGCTGCGGCGAGCTTGATGGTCCATGATTCGTCGAGATCGTGTTCGAGTCGCAACTCCGAACCTTCGGCGGAGAGGCGGGTGCGCTCGTCGAGCTTCCAATCGAACTGAATGGCGGGGAGGATGAGTACATCGTCTTCGATCTGCGTGAAGCCCGCGAGGCCGGCGCGGAGTGTGAGCGATGGATCGGGCTTGTAGCGCACGCCGGCGAAGCCGCCGTAGCTCGCGGAGTCGGTGCTTGAGATGTCGTATTGACCAGCCAGCGAGACGATGCCGCCAACGAATGCGCCGTAGTGCTCGTTGATGGCGACTTCGACGTTGGGGGCGAGGAAGAGTTGTTCGGCATCGAGGAGCGGATAGCGGCCATCGGGCGTGAGGCCCATCATGCCGCGAAAGCGGTAGTGGGAGGTCTCGTAGTCGATGGGGATGCTGACCTGCAGGTCATATTCAGGCCCGAAGACGATGTTAGCGGAGGAGCCCGAGCGGGTGATTTCGACGCTGCCATCGGAGGTGTCGAGCTTGGTTTTGAGGGAATATTCCTGACGTGTTTCCCAGAGGAGGATGACGGGCGGTCGATCGGGTATGGAATCGCGGTTGTGGATGAACGGTGCGCGAGGTGGAACGGGTGTGGCGTAGGTGTTGTCGAGGGAGAGAAGCTCTTGCTGTTGAGATGGCTGTTGCGATGGCTGTTGCGACTGCTCTAGCGCGCACGCGGGGCGTGAGGTTGCGAGCACGATGAAGACCAAGAGGAAGAGGGGATTGGGCATGGTGATGGGGGGCAGAGGTTGGAGATTTGGTGAACTGTCTCTGTGGGCGGGAGGAGAACGTAGGGCGAGTTGGGGAGGATGGTTGATCTTGTGGGGATGGGGGAGCGGTAGCGGGGACTCGGGCTGGAAGCCCGGGCGACGGGTCGGGAAACTTGAGGGGTCGAATTCCGACCAATGATGGGAACATGATCTATGAAACTGTACTGGGTGTGATGGTTGGGCTTGGACTGGCCGCGGCGTGCGGGTTCAGGGTGTTTGTGCCGCTGCTGGTTCTGGCGGTGGCGGCGCGAGCGGGGCAGGTGAGTTTGGGGTCGGGGATGTCGTGGATAGGGTCGGACGCTGCGATCGTGGCGTTTGCAACCGCATCGCTGCTGGAGGTTGTGGCGTATTGGGTGCCGTGGCTGGACCATGCGTTGGATGTTGTGGCCTCGCCGGCGGCGGTGGTGGCAGGGTCGATTGTTGCGGGATCGCAGTTTGTGGATGTGGGCGGGAGCGCGGGCCCAATGTTGCGATGGGCGGCGGCGATTGTTGCCGGAGGGGGGCTTGCGGGAGCGGTGCAGGCAACGAGCGTGGCGACGCGGGCTGTTTCAACCGTAACCACGGCGGGGATGGGAAACCCGATTGTTTCGGCGGCGGAGAGTGTGTGGGCGGTGGTGATGTCGATAGTTGCGGTGGTGGCACCGATCGCTGCGGGCGTATTGGTTTTGGTGGTGCTGGGGGTTATCGGATGGCGGGTATTTCGGTGGCGAGGGGCGAGGAATCGAACTGAAGCGGGCGGAGAAGTTGAGGTCGTGGAGCGTGCGGGTTGACTCTTGCGTTCAGCGGTCAGATGCTTGATTGATGTCAAGTTCAACACCATTGGTGCCGGTTCCTGCGGGAGGAAATGCGGGCGCGGTTCGTTCGGCCGAAATCGAACTGCCCGACGTCAGGATGCATATTTACAGGCCGCACGAGGCGGTGGTGGCGCGTGTGAGCAAGACGGAGATCTGCACGGCGAAGAAAGCGGCGGGGTTTGTGCGGCACATGGAGTTTGATGTGACGGGCACGAACCTGGTTGGCCAGGTGAGGCCCGGGCAGTCGATCGGGGTGATTGCTCCCGGGCAGGATGAGCGTGGTCGCGCGCACGCGGTGCGGTTGTATTCGGTGGCCTCGCCGAGCGCGGGTGAGGATGGTGAGGGGAAGATCATCTCGACGACGGTGAAGCGGACTATTGATGAGGATCGGGAGACGCACAAGCTGTTTCTGGGGGTGGCCTCGAACCACTTGTGTGATCTGCAGGTTGGCGATGAGGTTCGGCTGAGCGGGCCGAACGGGAAGCGGTTTCTGGTTCCGGCGCGGGTTGAAGAGCACGACTATGTGTTCTTTGCGACGGGAACGGGGATTGCGCCGTTCCGAGGAATGGCGATGGATTTGCTGCGGTCGGGGGGGAAGGGGAGCAAGGTTGCGCTGGTGATGGGGTCACCGTATACGACGGACCTGATGTATGATCGAGAGTTTTGTAAGCTTGCCGGTGAACATAAGAATTTTACTTATCTGACGGCGATCAGCCGTGAGAAGCAGGATGATGGGCAGGGGCGGATGTATGTGCAGGATCGGTTGATCTCGCACCGCGAGCAGCTCGGGGAGATGCTGGCGAGCCCGAGGACACTGGTCTATATCTGCGGGCTTGCGGGGATGGAGATCGGGATCTTTCAGAACATGGCGAAGGTTCTGCCGGAGTCGGCTTTTGAGCAGTATGTGGCCGTTGATCCGGGTGTAAGGCCGGCGGTGGAGACGTGGGATCGGAAGATGCTGAACAAGCAGATCAAGGCGACAAGGCGGGTTTTCCTTGAGGTGTATGCTTAGTCATTGAGGACCTTTCGGCTTGCACGGAGCATGAACCCCCCCCCCCCCCCCCCCCCCCCCCCCCCCCCCCCCCCGGCCCCCTCCCGCTGGGAGGGGGGATAAGAAGTTGGAGAGTTATAGGATGAATGTTGTGGTGGCCGATCGGTTTGCTTCGTTTGGCACCACGATCTTTACGGAGATGACGCTGCTTGCGCAGGCGCATGGTGCGGTGAACCTTGCGCAGGGGTTTCCGGATTTTGATGGACCTGAGCATGTGAAGGCAGCGGCGCGGGTGGCGGCGGAGGCAGGGCACAACCAGTATGCGCGGATGTTCGGGGTGCCTGCACTGAATCGGGCTGTTGCTTCGTGGTGGAAGGAAGCGACGGGCGCGGAGGTTGATGCGGATACGTGGGTTACCGTTACGAGCGGGTGTACGGAGGCGATTGCCGCGGCGATGCTGGGGTTGGTGAATCCGGGTGATGAAGTGATTCTGTTCGAGCCGTTTTATGACTCGTATCGCGCGAGTGTGGCGATGGCGGGCGGGGTGGCAAAGTATGTGACGCTGCGTGCGCCGGTGGATGGTGGGACGGGCGAGTTCTGGTTTGATGAGCAAGAGCTGCGGCGGGCGTTCACGGGCAGGACGCGCGCGATACTTGTGAACACGCCGCACAACCCGACGGGGAAGGTCTTTTCGCGGGAAGAGTTGGGGTTGATCGCGGAGTTGTGCATGAAGCACGATGTGATCGCGCTGACCGATGAGGTGTATGAGCGGTTGACGTATACACACGCGAAGCCGCATGTGCGGCTGGCGACGCTGGATGGGATGGGTGAGCGAACGTTGACAATGTCGAGTCTGGGAAAGACGTTCAGCCTCACGGGGTGGAAGGTTGGGTGGGCGATCGGGAAACCGGAACTCGGGCGTGCGGTGAGGTTGGCGCACCAGTTTCTGATCTTTTCAACGGCGACACCCTTGCAGCACGGCGCGGCGGCCGCGCTTGGTGAGGTGGCGGAGCGTGAGAAGTATGTGGGCGAGTTGTTGGCGGAGTTCAGGTGGGGTCGGGCGTTTCTTGGAGGAGCGTTGGAGCGGCTGGGGTTTCGTGTGTATCTGCCCGAGGGGGCGTACTTCATCATGGCGGATTGGCGCGATGTCGGGCGAAGTGGGATGGATCAGTTTGGGGACGATGTGGCTTTTTGCAAAGCGTTGACCGCTGAGGCGGGTGTGGCGGCGATTCCGCCGAGCGTGTTTTATGAGCACCGAGACTTTGGCAAGACGATGGCCCGGTTTGCGTTTTGCAAGAAGCGTGAAACGCTCGAAGAGGCCGTTCGGAGGTTGGAACGATGGGCGGGTGCGTGATCGCGCGTGATGGTGGGATGATGTTTGGGTTGGGGGTGGGAAATTTGAGTGAGGATTTTGTTGGGCGCGATCCGTGCGGGGTTGATGCCGGTATTGCATAGTTCATGCGTGGGTACGTGGATGGCGCGGGTGGTCATTCTGCGAGGTAGGGACTGATGCGGTTGTCGATGCGGCGGGAACATCTTGAGAAGATGGCTGAAAGGCGGGCTGAGCGTGTGCTGTCACGTTCCGGCTGTGCGTGCGCTTTCGGGCTTGAAGGGCTTGAGGCGCGCGAGCTGTTGAGCTTTGATCCGACGCCGAGTGAGCAGTACATGCTCGAGTTGTTGAATCGGTTTCGTACGAACCCGAGGGCGGAGTTGCAGCATCTGACGACATCGCTCTCGAACCCGGCACGATCGGCGGATGCGGATGTTGACAGCGCGCTGAGGTTTTTTGAGACCAGCGGAACAGTGCTGTCGCAGCAGTGGACACAGTTGACGGCTGTTCCGCCGCTGGCGTGGAACGAGGATCTGTACGAGGCTTCGGCTCTGCACACGCAGAAGATGATTGATGCGAACCAGCAGACGCACCAGGCACCGGGCGAGGCCCCGCTGGGAACGCGTGTGGCGACGGCGGGGTACACGAACTATTCGATCGTGGGTGAGAACGTGTATGCGTTTGCGCGGTCGGTGGTCCACGCGCACGCGGGGTTTGCGATTGATTGGGGCCAGGATGGCGACGTGACGCACCCATCTCAGAATGGCATTCAGAATCCGCCCGGACACCGGGACAACATGCTGGACAGCCGGTTCCGCGAGGTCGGCCTTCGCATACTGTCGGAGAACCTTCAGAGCACGCAGGTTGGGCCGCTGCTGGTGACGCAGAATCTCGGGAGCAGGTTCAACCTGGGGAATCCGTTTTTGGTGGGCGTGGTGTTTGCTGATGGCGGGTCGAACGGGTATGGCCCGGGTGAGGGGCTGGGCAGTGTGACGGTGCAGATCGTTGGCGCGGCGGGGACATACATCGCAACGACGATGTCGGCGGGTGGGTATCAGGCGCAGGTGCCCGCGGGCGTGTATGACGTGACCTTCAGCGGCGCGGGGTTCGGGAGCGCGGTGACGTATCGCAACATCACGGTTGGTTCGCAGAACGTGAAGCTCGATGGGGTGAAGGGTGTGGCGCCGCCCGCGCCGGAGATCGCGGTGCTGAGTGGAGGAGGGACGACAGGGAGCATTGAGATCCTGAGCGGGGATGTCTCGCCCGCCGCGACGGATGGGACGGACTTTGGTCGAGTGAACATGTCGCAGACGCTGACGCGGATGTTCACGGTTATGAACCTCGGCCAGGCGGCGTTGCAGCTTGATGGCGCGATGAGGGTGGTGATCAGTGGAGCGGGTGCGGATCGGTTCTTTCTGGTGAACAATCCGTCGGGGTTCATTTTGCCGGGAGAATCTACGAGTTTTTCGGTGCGGTTTGAGCCGGTGGCCACGACGCTGAGCAACGCGACGATCACGATCCAGAGCGATGATGCGAACGAAAGTGTGTATACGTTCAGGATCAAGGCGCGGGGTGAGATCGCACCGGATGTTCTGGTGTGGGGCGGCCCGGTGGTGGCGATTGTGGATGGGGATACGACGGCGACGAGTGACGATGGGACAGGCTTCTCGAGTGTGAACGTGGCGGGCCGGACCAAGGCTCGCGACTTTACGATCTGGAACAACGGCTCATCGGACCTCGTGCTGCTCACGTTTATCGCCGGTGCCTCGACGTTTGTGCGGATCGATGGACTGAACGGCGCGGACTTTGTGGTGGTAACTCAGCCTGCGGAGGTGGTTGCGCCGGGTGGAACAACGACGTTCCGCGTGCGATTCAACCCGAGCGCGGCGGGCCAACGCTTCGGCACGGTGCAGATCAAATCGAACGATGCGGACGAGGGGATCTATGACTTTGCTGTCCGCGGCATCGGTGTGTTGAAGCCGATCATTGCGGTCGGGGGATTCGATCAGCAGATCAGGTCAGGTGTGACTCCGAGCACTCAGAACGGGACATCGTTTGGTGATCGAGCCGTGGAGGGTGGGCGTCAACTGCGGACGTTTACGATTCGGAATGTCGGTTCAGGGGTGATGGACTTCACGCTCTCGGCCTCGACGCGCGTGAGCATCATCGGGTTCGGGCAGAGTGACTTTGAGGTTGTTCGTCGGCCGCCGCGCATGATTGGTGTTGGGCAGTCGGCAACCTTCAAGGTGAGGTTCGATCCGGATTCGCCGGGGTCGAGTGTCGCGGTGGTGAGGATCGACACGGTGAATGGTGGGTCGTTCACGTTCAACATTGGCGGCGCGGGAATCGCGGCCTGATTACCAGTCTAGTGGCTTGAGCCACGCGCTGGCGAGCTGTTCTACGCCGAGCGATTTGCCGCTGAAGTGCAGTGTGCCGGAACTGTCGAGTGTGCCAAGCACCTGGTGAGGAATGGTGCCCAGAGACTTGGCGATTGCGGCGAGATCGTGCTCAGCAACTTCGAGAATGTAGCGTGAGGGAGCTTCAGAAAAGGCTTCGGCAGGGTCGAGATCGTTGAGCGATACGCCGATGGGCTTTGCTGGAGTTGAGCCGGCGATGAGCATTTCGGCGATAGCGCAGAGGAAGCCGCCGTCGGAGACATCGTGCGCGGAGGCGACAAGGCCGGACTGAATGAGGCGGGCGATGGCGGCCGCAGTGGCGGGGCCGCGAACGAGATCGGTGCGGGGAATGGCGGCTGATGCGGACGGGGGAAGGCCGAAGAGCTGCTGGTGGTGCGAGCCGCCGAGTTCGCGGGAGTGGGGACCGACCAGCAAAAATAGATTGCCCGATTTCTTAGCATCCATCGAAATGCAGCGGGCAACATCATCGACGATGCCGATGCCGGTGATGAGGAGCGTGGGGGGAATCTCGATCGTTCGGCCGTCTTCGGTGGTGAACTGGTTGTTGAGGGAATCCTTGCCGCTGACGAAGGGGCATCGGTAGGCGATGGCGGCGTCGTAGCAGCCCTCTGCGGCGCGAACAAGCGAACCAAGATTTTCAGGTTTTTTACAACTGGGCCAGCAGAAGTTATCAAGGATGGCTATACGGCCAGGATCGGCCCCGGCGCAGACCAGGTTGCGGATGCACTCATCGATCGCGGCGAGGGTCATGAGGTATGGATCGCCGCCGATCGTGGGAGCGGGGTCGCCCATGGCCGTTTGCAGGCCGCACGAGATGGCGAGCCCGCGCTTTGAGGCGGGGACGGGTTTGATGACGGCGGCATCCATGGGTCCACGTGCGAGCGGGCCGCCGAGAGGCTTGATGACGGTTGCGCCGCGGACTTCGTGGTCGTATTGGCGGATGATCCAGTGCTTGCTGGCGATATCGGGATGGGCGAGGAGCGCGAGGAGACGTTCGGAAAGATCGGGTGATGCGGTTGCGCGGGTCTGGGCAGCGGGGCGCATCGATGGCGACCAGGTTGCTTCGCGATGAGGGGTGGGGATGCCCTCGTGCATGAGGTGCATCGAGAGGCGGCCGACTTCCTGCCCGTTGAAGAGGAGGCGAAGATCGGGACTGGCAATGGATGAACCTTCGGGGGGCGCGAACTCGCCGAGAACCGCAAGCTCGACGGACTCTTCATCACAAATGGCCTGCAGAGCAGCGAGATTCTGAGCGGGAACAGCGAGGATGAAGCGCTCCTGCGCTTCGCTTATCCAGATCTCGGTGGGTGTGAGGCCGGAGTATTTGAGCGGGGCACGCTCAAGATTGACCGCTGCGCCGGTGGTCTTGCCGAGTTCTCCGACCGCGGAGGAGAAGCCCCCCGCGCCGCAGTCGGTGAGTGCGGAGAAGAGCGGAAGAACCGAGGCTCGCATGATTGCGTCGAGTGTCTGCTTCTCGGTGATGGCGTTGCCGATTTGCACGGCGTGGCTGAACTCATCGGCGGCGGAATGCTCAAGCTCCGCGCTTGAGAACGTTGCCCCGTGAATGCCATCGCGTCCGGTGCGCCCGCCGAGCGCGACGATCAGGTCGCCGACCTGCACGTTGCCATGAACACGATCACGCGCCATCAGGCCGATGCACCCGCAATAGACGAGTGGGTTGCCGATGTAGCGGTTATCGAAAGCGACCGCGCCCGAGACGGTGGGAATGCCCATTCGGTTGCCGTAGTCTCGAACACCGGCAACAACCTGGGTCAGGATGCGGCGAGGGTGAAGGCAGCCGGTGGGGAGTGATGGCACATCGGGAAAGGCCACGCAGAAGACGTTGGTGTTGGCGATGGGGCGTGCGCCCAGACCGGTGGCGATGACATCGCGGATGCAGCCGCCGATGCCTGTGGCGGCGCCGCCGTAGGGCTCGATGGCGGAGGGGTGGTTGTGGGTCTCGACCTTGATATTGATGGCGTGCTGATCATCAAAGGCGATGACGCCGGCGTTATCGGCAAAGACGCTGAGGGTCCAATCAAGCCCATCGGCGATGAGCTGATAGGTCGCGGCGGCGACCGTGGCCTTGAGCAGGTTGTGGATGGTGACCGAGCCGTCGGCGTTGAGCGTGTGGTGAGGGCGGTTGGACCAGTTGATGGGATCGGGCGTGGATGAGGGCGCGGCGCGGTATCGGATGGTGCTCTTGAGAGTTTTGTGTACGCAATGCTCAGACCAAGTCTGGGCAAGGGTCTCGAGCTCGATCTCGCGGGGGTCGCGGCTGATCGAGCGATAGTGGGCCTGAATAGCCTGCATCTCATCAAGCGAGAGAAAGAGGTGGGCATCGCGCGAGAGCCGCTCAAGCTCGGGATCGGTGAGTTTGAGGAGTGGGATGGAGCGTACTTCGCCCATGTGGGCTTGCGCTTCGGGGAAGTGGGCGGGGTGATATGGCTCGGAATGGATGCGCTGAATGACGGGATTGGCCAGAACCTTTGATGCGAGCGTGCGGGCCTGATCAGCGGTGATTCCGTGGAGGTCATATCGCCAGCCGGTTGAGACCAGCGGCGCAACACGGAGCTTCAGCAACTCGCCGATGGCCTGTCGAACCGAAATCGCAACAGGATCCATGACCCCGGGCAGAGGATGGATCTCGATGAGCGAACTGGCGTGAATTGGTGCCGCGCCGAGCCGGGCGGACTCGGTGAGCGGATCGGCAAGCAGCGAGAGGCGGATGCGGTCGAGTTGCTGGCCAGAGAGTGGCGAAACGGGATCGGGCTGGAGAAGGTAGACGTGCGCGGAGGATGCTCTGGAGAGGGGAAGGCCCAGCGCGGCGGCCTCGCGTTTGAGCGCCTCGGCGATCGGGTCGGCATGGCCGGGCGCGGGCGAGACTTCGATGCGATGCACGGTGGTAGGAGCGGGCGACATGGCCGGATGATAAGCGATGATGCCGATACACTTCCGGCGTATGAGCACGGACGCTACAGAAAGACCGAAGGTTCAGTTGTTCACGGATGGGGCCTGCTCGGGGAACCCCGGGCCGGGGGGGTGGGCGTATATTCTGCGGCATCCGACGAGCGGCAGGGAGCGCGTGGGGAGTGGGGGGGAGCGGATGACGACCAACAACCGCATGGAGTTGCTCGCGGTCATCAGCGGGCTTGAAGCGCTGTCACGCGAATCGCACGTTGAGTTGTGGTCGGATAGCCAATACGTATTGAAGGGGCTGGAACAATGGCTGGCGGGGTGGAAGTCGAAGGGCTGGAAGACGGCGAACAAGCAGCCGGTAAAGAACATTGACCTCTGGCAGAAGCTTGATGACTTGAAGGCCACACACACGATTACCTTTCACTGGGTGCGCGGCCACAACGAGCACCCGGAGAACGAGCGGTGCGACCAGATGGCGGTGGCGGCGCGTGATAAGGCGGCGATGGGGGTCTGTGGGACGTGAAAGAGCTGGGTCTGTGGTGTTGAGACGGGCTTGGGAGAGACGCTGTGCTCGTCAAGACTTGGGCGAGGCGTCTTTTCCGTTGATGGTGAGTCGTGTGGGGTGGCCGAACCAAGAGTTTTCGGTGTTGTCGGGCTTGTAGTGCTTGTCGAGCGCGGCTGTCACGCTGGCCATGCCGCTGCCCGCCGCGGCCCAGCCGCCGTTGATATCGGGGAAATCGATCTTGCAGTTGTCGCACTTTTTGTCGCTGTAGAATCGGATGGGGCACCAGAAGCTCTCGACGTTGCGGAGCATCTCGGACCCGAGGGACCAGACGCCGGTCATCCAGTCGCAATAGAGGCACCAGATGAGGTCGTGACCGACAAGGCCCTCGAACTTCTGACGTGAGACGTTGACCCAATCGGCGCTGCGATAGCGGGGAAACTTGATGAGGACGATGAGCGGGGGGTAGACGATCCATTCGGCGAGGCGGACGATCCAGAAAACCGGGATGGCGAGGGCCGTGATCCAGACCGCGGTGTGGTTGCGCCAGCGACCGACGACGCGATTCATGGTGTGGACGATGCGCGGGCCTTTGCGGGCGGCGGGGTGCGCGAGTTCGTGAAGGGGTGTCCAGATCATTACGGCGGTGATTTGGGCCGCGATGCCGAGGAGGAGGCCCTTCCAGCCGAGCCAGAGGTAGCCAGCGAGGGCGGGGGCGATGGTGAAGTAGGTGATGACGAGGTCGAGGGCGGGCGCGTGGCAGAGGGTGTTGGCAACTTTGCGACCGAACGAACCAAGCCTTGGGAGAAGGTGCAGGTAGGCTACGGCCAGCAGGAGGCTGGTTGTGATGATGAGGTAGAGCGCGAGGTATTCGTTAAGCATGTGCCCAAGTCTAGCCTTGGGCGGTGATGTTTGTGTGGCCGAAGGTGGGGAGCAGATCGGTCACGTATACGAGGCTTTTCTCTCGTAATTAGATGAGGTACATTATGTTTGGCAGTGATGGCAAAATACAATACGTGTATCTTTTATTCTTAGGGCAAAAGATGCCGCGCGGTTGGGTTCTACAAGCAATTCTGGCAACCACCACGACACGGCTCGTGAAGGTTGCTGAAGCGAATTTCCTGAGTGGCTTCGGGACATGTGGCGAGTCGCCGCGGCACGCCCTGCAGAGAGCGGAGTCTCCATCCGATGGACCGAAACAGATAAATACGTTCTCGTGGCAGAAGAGTTGGCGCGAATGCGAACCGGGATCATCGGACATCCTGAGCAACCGGAATCGGCGAGGCGTACACCTATGGCGGCCCGGGTGAGTTTCTGAGGCCAAGCTCGATTTGCACCCGTGACGGTGTGCATGGGCGTGATGTGAAGTGATATGAAAGTGGCCGCACCATTCTGCGGCGCGGCCAGTGTGCAACACTTGTGAGAAGGTAAACTCGAGACGGCGGACTACTTCGGGGCCTTCGTGCCTCCACCGCCTCCGCCTCCACCTCCACCACCACCACCACCACCACCACCAGCACCAGCACCCGGGACCACCCCGGAGATCGGCTGGGTTCCGAAGCCATCGACCTTGCTGATACCGGTATCCATGTTGAGTGAGACGTAGCGGCGGCCGTTGGTCTTGCTGGCGGTGTATGAGCCCCAGTAGGGGTAGCCGTTGATCTGGCGGTGCATGTAGTCGGGTGCGTTGACGATCAATGTGCCGTTGTAGTATGAGATTGAGCCGCCATCGCCGCCGTTGTCGCGCCACTGCTCGGGCTCAACGATGGAGGTGAGAAGGTCTTGCACTTCGCGGGCGCGCTCTTCACGGCTCTTCACATTCTGCTGGGCGTTGTCGTTCGTATCGTTGAAGGGGCTTTGTCCGCCGCCGCCGCCCTGGCTTTGTTGCAAGACGGAGTTGAGATCAATCTGCGGCACTTCGTTGTAGGTGTTGATGGTGAAGAGCAGATCGTGGATGTCGTAGATCACGACGCGGCGTTCTTTGTTGAGCGTATCTTTCGGGCCGATCTCGATCGTGCCGTGCGGGGCCATCTGCCAGGCGTTGTCTGCACCAAAATCGGGCTTAGCTTTGGCAAGCACCGCTTCGAGGGCTTCAAGCGCTGGGCGATTCTTGATGCTGAGGGTGATCTTTTTGGCTTTGTCCAAGCCGGCGGTCGTGCCCGCCTCACCCTGCCAGACCGGCTCGATGTCGGCGGTTGTAAACTCGCGGATGAACGTGATGACATCTTCGAGTTTCTGATCGGTGACTTCGAGCGTAATACGCCGGCTGAGTTTGGCGAGATTGTCTCGTCGAGCATCGCCGGTTGTGCGAAAGGTCGAGGTCGGCGCGGCCGTTGTGGGCGTGACGACTGCCGGGGGTGTCGGGTTCGACTGCGCGGACGCGGTTGACGCGAGCCCGACAGCTACTCCGACGGTAACTCCGAGAGCGGCGATCATGGGCGATGTTGAACGGTCGATCATGGTGTGGTCCCTCGGTCTGGGGGTCGGAAAGGCTGATTCTTTGCACAGGTCAGACGCACGGCTATCGGAAAGGTTCCCATGGATGGTTCGCAGAAGTGGGGCTGAGAGATCCGTACGCGGAGTTATCATGCCCCTGGAAGCGTTGCGGGGGCGGGAAACGCGTTCAGTGACAGGGCTTGCTTCCCGGCCGAGGGCAAAAAGGTCGATCGGAAACCGGCCTGAAGATCGACCAGCAGGCTGAACGCCAGGGGAACAAGGATCAGGGTGAACAGGGTGGAGACCAACTGGCCCCCGATGAGAACGGCGCCCATTCCACGGTACATCTCTGAGCCTGCGCCGGGATAGGCCGCCAGCGGAATGGTGCCGCAAACGCTGGTCAGGGTGCTCATGAAGATTGGACGGACACGGGTGCGGATGGACTCAGCGATGGCCTCAAGGGGTGGGAGCGGTTTTTCATCTTTGGCGATGTCACCGAGTCGCTCGGGGTGCATGAGGTTGATGGCCTGTTCGACCAGAAGGATGGCGTTGTTGACAACGATGCCGACGAGGATCACGAAGCCGAGCATGGTGAGCACATCGAGGTTCTGCGTTGGGATGGTGGGCGTGGCGCGGGTGTAGTGGTGAACGATCGAGAGACCCAGAAAGCCGCCCACCACCGCGAGCGGAACACTGAACATGATGACGAGCGGGTAGAGGAAGCTCTCATAGAGTGCGCACATCAGCAGGTAGGTGACGGCCAGCGCCCATACGAAACGTGCGAAGAGCAACTGGGGTTGCCAGGCGGCATTGTAAAACAGCAGGGCGATCATCCCCGCGAGCGCGACGGCTGCGAGGGCACCGTACACCGAAGCGCGGGAGCGGCGGCGGGTAAGGGCATAGATTCCAGCCGCGAGCCCGGCGATTCCGATACCGAGAACGACCGAGTTGGAGACGCGCTGCAACGCTGTGGGCGCGGCATCGGCTGGTTTCTTGCCGAAAAGTGCGGCACGAACGTCATCGAGTTTCGCGGCCGTGCCTTCGAGCCGCACACGCATCGAGGCATCGAGCAGACCGGCCTTCTCTGCAGGACTAATCATGGAATCGCGGATGTCCTGCATGACCTCAGCGACCGGCTTGCCGGGTGGCGGCGAGATGATGAGCCGAACGGCGGGAAGTTCTTCGATGCGGAGAATGGACTGCGGCGCGGACGACTCGACGACATCAACAACACTGTCAAGCGGAACGATGCGCCCGCCGGGTGTGGCGATGGGGAGACTTGCAAGCTGATCTCGCGAGACCAATCGTCCGCCGCGCGGCAGCAGAACCATGTCCACGGTGTCGGAACCGAGGCGGAAGTCATCAACAAAGGCACCATCAAACAGGGCGCGAATCGCTACGCCGACGGCCTCGGGTGTGAGTTCGAGTTGTCGGCCAAGCTGATTGACGCGAATGCGATTTTCCGGCTGGCCGAGGTCGTAGTTCTGCGGGTCGGGGCGGATAAAGCCGAAGAGTGGGCGGCCCTGAGTCGCCATGAACTGTGCCGCGCGGCGGACACGATCGAGATCCGGGCCACCGATCTCAACGTTGATGGTGTTTCCGCCGCCGATGCCGCGCCCGAAGATGGAGGTCTGCGATGCAAACCCCATCGCGCCCGGCGAAGTGTTCATGGCGTTGGAGAGCAGGGTGCCGACGGGGATCACTTGCTCGGGATCCTGGCTGGTTGCACCAGCGAACATGGCACCGCTGAAGCCGACGACAAAGATGTTGTCGATGGGCACAGGGTCGAAGGGATTGGAAGGCGTGCTTGGGCCGAAGCTCATGCGTTGAATGGGAGGGAGCGCGTTGACGGTCTCGGGTTTGGAGAGATCGGCCTCCCAATAAGGACGCGCGACGGCTTCGACGCGAAGGGCGATCCGTTGTTGTTGCTCAACCGAGTAGCCGGGTGGAAGCAGCAGAAACCCGAAGACCAGGTTCTGGTTGCCCGCCGGTAGATAATCGAGCGGGGGCATGAGCCTGATGGCACCCACAAGGCTGATGATGGTCATGCCTGCGATGATGGCTGGGCGCAGGGTCCAGCTTCGCCAGCCGGTCATGAGCCAGAGCATGAAGGTGGCAAATCGCCGCGTGAGGGCGGCGAGGAGGCGAGCAAGACCGAAGAGATCGTGCCAGACCGTGCGGGCACGGCCGAAGGCCGAGCGCGGGTTGCGCGGGTTGTCGCGGCGGAGCAATCGTGCGGCGGCGGATGGGAGAACGGTGATGGCCACAAACAGTGAGATGAAGACAGAGGCGGTGGCGGCGAGGGCGATATCGCGGAACAGTTGCCCGGCCTCTTCACGGATGGTGATGATGGGGATGAAGACGGCGACGTTTGTGAGGGTGCTGGCAAGGATGGCACCCCAGACCTCGCGTGCGCCGCGATAGGCCGCCTGCATCGGCGGATCACCGAGCTTTCTGCGGCGGTCGATATTTTCAAGCACGACGATGGCGTTGTCAATGCCCATGCCGACGCTGAACGCGAGGCCTGCGAGCGAGATCACGTTGAGCGTGCGTCCGGCGAGAAGCAGGACGAGGAATGAGCCGATGACCGAAAGCGGAATGGCGATCGCGACGAGTCCCGTTGAGACGATCGAGCGCAGGAAGATGAGCAGCACGATCGAGGCGAGGATGCCCCCCTCCCACAGGTTGTTCTTCACCAGATCGATGGCGGACTGGATGTACACCGTCTCGTCATAGACCTGGCGTATCCGCAGGTGCGGTCCGGCGAGTGGATGCAGCTTGGGCATCAGGTCGGTCTGAATTTCAGCGAGCCTTGCCCGAAGCTCGCGCATGATCTCCATCGAGTTGGCGTTGCCCTTGCGGACAACATTCATGGCAAGGCAGGGCACACCGCGTGAACGGACAAAGGCGCGAACCTTGGCGTGTCCAAACTCCACCTCGCCGATGTCGCGAACGTAGACAGGTTTCAGCGTGCCCTCGGAGCCGGCCAGCATCGTGCTCGGTTGGGTTTCGACCGCGCTGCTCGAAGTGCTCTCGGCGGCCCGATAGGCCACGATGGTGTCGAGCACATCTTCAGCGCGAGTGAACTGGCCCAGCACGCGGATGCGATAATCTCTCTTGCCCTCGGCGATGCTTCCCGCGGAGGTGTTACGGTTTTCGGCACGCAGCGCGCGGATGATGTCGAGATGGCTCAGGCCGCGCTGCGCGAGCTTGATGGGGTCGAGCAGAACGCGGACCTCTCGCTCGCGACCACCATAGATATTGCATTCCGCGACGCCTTCGATTCGCTCAACCGCTGGTCGAACTTCCTTATCCACCGCGTCGAACAGCGTTGAAATGTCGAAGTCCGGGAACGCGGCACGACCGGCATCATCAAGGTCAACCATAATCCACGCGATGGCGTTCTGCGCAGAACCTTCGGCGGCCTTGATGACGGGTTGATCGACCTCTTCCGGGTAGGCGGGCACTTCGCGCAAAGAGTCGGAGACTTCCTGCAACGCACGGTTGATGTCCGCATTCAGATAAAACTCGAGCGAGACCTCGCACTGACCCTCGCTGGAAGTGCTGGTCATGTTGCGGAGGTTGGGAACATTCTTGAGCCGCTTCTCCTGCTCCTGCGCAATCTCGTCAACGATTTCTTCAGGGCTTCTCCCCGGCCAGGATGTGGTGATCGTGATGACGGGTGCATCAACAGAAGGAGTAAGCTGGATCGGGATGCTGCGCAGCCCGATCAGGCCGAACATCACCAGCAAGATCATTCCGACCGTGACACTGACAGGCTTGGTGATGGCCCAACGGATAAGGTCCATGCGTGGCGATTGTCCTTGGAAGGAAAGCGGAAGTCGAACCGTGCGGTGCGGTCAGCCCGGGGTGTTGGCCGGATTTTTGGCCGGTACTTTGGTGGCGGAAGTATCCTGCTCAGCGGTGTTGAGCTTGATCAGGGGTTGGCCGGGAAAGATCCGCTCGTTCCCTTCAATGACAACTTCGACACCCTCACTCAGCATCGGCGACCGAACGACCAAGCGCCGCTCGGCGCCGCCTGTGGAGGCTCCATAGAGGACGGTAACGGGCGCGATGGCCGCGACGCCGTTGTTGCTGTAGTAGACAAAGGGTCCGGTCTCGTTTCGCAGCAGTGCATCCTTACTCAGCGTAAGTGCCTGTTCGGCGTCGCCCGATGGGACAAGGCCGACAACGCTCATGCCCGGCTTGAGACGATTGTCCTTATTTTCAAGCCGCACACGCACGGGAAAGAGCCGCGAGCGCGGATCGCCTGAGGGGACAATGCCCGCGACCGGTGCGAGGATGTAGTCGGGCGAGTTCTCGGTCAGGCTTGCGAGTGAAGGAAGACGGATTTGCACCATCGATGGTTCGGCGGCAGGTTCGGCGGCCGAAGCGGAACCTGCTTCGGGTGCGGGAACTAAGCCCGGTCGAAGCCGTTCGGCCAGACCCTCGGGCACATCGAGCCACGCGTCGATCATGTCGAGCGCGATAAGCTCAGCAATCGCGCCCCCTTCGGTCACCCATTGTCCGACCTCGGTGCGCTTGGCGATGATCGTGCCCGAGAACGGGGCCTTGATCGTCAAGTCATCAAGACTCTTCTGCGCGAGGCGCACCTCGGCCTGGCTGTGAGCGATCTCGGTGCGTGATTGTGCGATTCGTGATTCAGCGATTGCCAGATTCGAGCGGGCATCGTCAAGCTCACTCTGTGTCGCGCCCGCTTTGTTGAAACTTGTGTCCATGCGTTGAAGATCGCGCCGAGCCTTTTCCATCAATGCCTCGCGCTCGACGGCGTTGGCCTGGCTGGTGGCGAGCTTGGCCTCGGCCTGTTCAACTTCCAGGCGCGCTGTCCGATCATCGAGCTTGGCCACCACACGACCCGCTTCGATGCGGTCGCCCGCCTCGACATTGAGCTGAACAACAAGCCCGGCCCGCTGGGTGGCAAGGGTGCTGCGCAGCGGCGCGCGCAGTTCGCCCGTGACTTCGCGCCAGCGTTCAACGGTCTCCAATCGCACCTTGTCGGTCGTCACGCGAGCGGGGGGTGGGCCTCCCGCGCCGGGTGGGGGCTGCGCGATGGAAGCCCGCATGACGGGGGCATGGGCCGCGAGGGCAACAAAGCAGTAAGAAAGGAGGATGCGCGGGGTCGGCATCACGGATAATACTCTCCACGTGATCGATCGGGTGTGCGTCCAAAGCGTGGGCAAGGCCGAAGCTGCTATAACCATGCCCGACCTGCCGACCAAAGTCTGTGTGGCGTGCGGACGCCAGATCCGATGGCGCAAGAAGTGGGAGCGTGACTGGGAGAATGTGCGCTACTGCTCGGATGCGTGTCGCAGGCGAAAGCCGAGCGATCTCGATGGCCTGCTCGAGGCGGAGTTGCTTCACATGCTTCAGGCCCGCCCCGCCTCGGCCACAATCTGTCCATCGGAAGTTGCGCGGGCCATCGCGTCGCGCCAGTTGGGCAAGTATGAGCCAGGGGATTGGCCCTTGCTGATGGAGCCTGTCCGCACTGCTGCCCGCAGGCTTGTTGCGGCGGGTCGGGTGCTGATTACTCAACGCGGGCGCGTTGTCGATCCATCGACCGCGCGCGGCGCGATCAGGATTCGGCGGGCAAAGTAGCGAGTGCCGCAGCCCGCCCGGCGAGATAGCCGCTTGCCCACGCCCATTGAAAGTTGAACCCGCCAATTCGACCATCCACATCACAGATCTCGCCGCAGAGGTGCAACCCTTGGCGGGTACGGCTCTCCATGGTGTCGAGGTGGAGTTCAGCCAGCGGCACGCCGCCCGCCGTAACTTCCGCATGGGTAAACCCGCGATCACCGGTGATGGGGAGCACGGTGCGTGTGAGCGCAAGGGCGAGTGTCCGCCGATCATCTTTACGGAGCTGATCGAGCGGCATGGAAGCGTCTATGTTGCACGCGGTGCAGATCGCACGACCGAGACGCTCGGGGATCAAGTCGAACACAAATCGCCCGACGCTTCGGGCGCGTAGGGCGGCGAGGCGTGCATCAAGTGCATCGAACGTCTCGCCCGGTATCCAGTTGAGCGTGACGGAAGCCGCGGGGTCGAACCGTCGTGCATCGATGACGTAGCGGCTGATATCGAGCACGCTCGGCCCTGAAAGCCCGAAGTGGGTACACAGTGTGGAGTTTGTGAACTCAACGAGTTTCTTGCCCGTGCCTGACCAGAGCGTGATCGTGGTGTTCAGCGTGAGACCGCTGAGCGAAGGGATGAACGTTCGATCCTTATCAAGCGTGATTGGCACCAGCGCAGGAAAGATGCGCGATGTCGTGGTGTGACCCAACTCGCGAACGAACAGATATCCGAGACCATCCGACCCCGAACGTGGCAGTGCCATGCCGCCGGTCGCCACGATCACCCTGTTCGCTCGAATCGGCACGAGCAATCCCGAGTCGTGCGAGGTTGCAACTGAGGGATCAGGCTCGATCACAAAGCCGTCGTGCTCGTGCCGCACCGATTGCACGCGCCACGGATGTCGCAGTTCCACACCGGCATCTTGGGCGGCGCGTAGCAGCCCATTCAGAACAGTGCGGGCATCGTCGGTAACGGGGAAGAGTTTGCCCGTCTCCTCACGCTTAAGCTCGACGTCAAGCTCGCTGAAAAACGCAACCGTCCGCGCCACATCAAACGCCCGCAGCACCTTGCGTATCGCAGGACGAGTCGAGCCTGCGTAGGCGGCATCGTCAACGACATCGTGCGTCACGTTGCAACGCCCACCACCCGCTACAAGCACCTTGGCGCCGAGTCTGCGGGCACCATCGATGGCGAGAACGGTGTGCGTCGTGTTGGCCGCTCGAAACACCCGCGCGGCCCAGATAGCGGCGAACAGCCCGGCCGCGCCCGCGCCGACAATCGCAACATCAACGCGATCAATCAAAGCGAGCTCGTGCATGAGTAGAACGGGCCGCTGGCCCTATCCGGAAACATAGAAAGGGCCTCTGGCCCGCTTCCTAAACCGACGGCACACAACAGATACGCACCCCGAGGCCCCAATCGCGTGCCAAGAGCCACCTGAGAGATTTGAACTCTCGACCTATGCTTTACGAAAGCATCGCTCTACCGCTGAGCTAAGGTGGCCGATAACCCGCACGAAAGCCACACGGGAAACGAGGCAAAGTATCGGCGCGCCGCGAGCGGTTGTCCACTCTTCGCATCGGCCATCAGTCCACCTGAAGGGCCAAGCTCCACGGAATGTGCGTCGATTTTCAGTCCTTTTCGGTACTCTCGACGGGCCGCTTGGCAGGGCTGGCCTGGACATCGGCCCCGTGATCGTGCGGTAGCGAATGCATGGCAACTTCATTGACGACCAGTCCCGGCGATCCGCTCTTGATCTGATCGAGTTGGCGACGCCCGATCCGTACCCGCATCCGCACGGCAAGCCCATCATCTGAGTAGTCGCGCGAGACCACGGTGCCGCGGTCTTCGAGCCGTTGAATCGTCTTGCCCGCGGCGTGTGGCACGGTGATATCGATCTCAACCAAGCCTTCCTGTGCCGCAGCCAGCACAAGCTGCCGCAGCTCTTCGTGACCAAGCCCGGCGGGAGGGGCCTCAATGGCCGAAATCGGAATGGGGCTCGGCGGGCCTTTGTGCTTGCGCTTCCAGATCAGCAACTCGCGGTTGTCTTCGAGCTTGTCGGCCTTGTTCAGCAGCAGCACACGTGTCGCAGGCCGCCAACCCTCCTGCGCACCCCACGCGTGTGTCTGCGGCAAGTTGCCATCGCGCTCTTCAAGCTCGCGCACATCGGCTTCCAACTCATTCAGCGTCTCGATCACGGTGTTGTATTGCAACTCTGATGCGGGGTCGGCAACATCCAGCACGATCAGCAGCAAGTCTGCGTGCGTTGCCTCTTCGAGCGTTGCACGGAACGACGCGATCAGGTGGTGCGGCAGGTCACGCACGAAGCCCACCGTGTCCGAGAGCATGACGTTCACACCGCCGCCCAGGTTCCACTCGCGCGTGCGCGTCATCAGCGTGGCAAATACGCGGTCATCGGCATATGCACCGCCCGTCCCGACATTCAGGCCTGTCAGCGTGTTGAACAGCGTACTCTTGCCCGCGTTGGTATAGCCGACGATGCCGACCGTGAAGTGGTCCTTCTTTCGATCGCGCACCATCCGCCGCTTGCGTTGATAGATCGCGTCAAGCTCGCGCTTCAAATCAAGCTTCTTCGCCTGCGCCAGCCGCCGATCGATCTCAAGCTGCTGCTCGCCCGGTCCGCGCGTGCCGATGCCCGCAACCCCGCCGCCGCCGACGATGCGCTCGAGGTGATCCCACATGGCACGCAGCCGCGGATAGGTATACTCCATCTGCGCAAGCTCGACCTGCAGCTTCGCCTCGTGCGATGTCGCGCGGCTGGCGAAAATGTCCAGAATCAACTCGCTGCGGTCCACGATCTTGATCGCGCGCCGTGCCGGCTTCTTGTCGCGCCGACGCTGCGGCTCCGCCTCGTCTTCATCATCTTCCGGAATCGCCGAGACGATTTTTTCCATATTCCTGATCTGCCGCGGCGAAAGGTCATGATCAAAAATGATGAGTGAGGCATCAAGCTCATCGCACATCTCGCGAAGTTCGACCAGCTTGCCGCTTCCGATGAATGTTGCCGACTCAGGCTTCTGCCGTCGCTGCTCCATCTCGCCCACGACCACCGCGCCCGCCTGTTCAGCCAGCGCGGCCAGTTCGCCGAACGGGTTGGCCTCGTCATAGACCGATTCGGGCAGCCTCACGGCCGCGAGTATGGCCCGTTCAGATTGGACCTTGATGGACGTACGTTCATTGGGGGCAGGCATCGATGCCACAACGGTATGCCAAGTGATGACCAGCGTTCGAGCCGCTTGCCGGGCACCAAGCCACGCTAACATTGAGCCATAGAGGTACCGAGCCGCATGAATATTCGTTCAAACACACGAGCCTTTGCCCGAACCGCTGTCCTGAACAGCCTGTTGATCTTTCTCATCGGTGTATTCGCCGCCAGGCTTCCTTCCACGCTCGCACAGATTGGCGCGATCGGTGGCCGTGCAAAGAGCGGCGATTTCTTCGAGCCCATCAGCGACGTCTATCGCGCCCTCATGTCAGATTATGTCGATGTGCCCGATGCCGCCAAGCTGCAGAAAGGCGCAATCGATGGAATGCTCACCGCCCTCAACGATGACTACGCCGAGTACATCCCCGAAGAAGAGGTCGCCAACTTTGAAAAGGAGATGACCGGTCACTTTGTCGGCATTGGGTGTCAGATCGAGATGCGTGACGGATGGTTGACCGTTGTCTCACCACTTGAAGACTCGCCCGCGCTCGCCGCGGGCATTCTGGCCAACGACCGCATCGCCAGTGTTGAGGGCAAATCCACCTTCGGGCTCACGTCCGACGAATGCATAAAGATGCTCACCGGTCAGCCCGACACCAAAGTCTCCTTCCTCGTTTTGCGCGATGGAAAGGAAGTACTCTTCACCATTGCCCGAGCGCCGATCGTCAACCGAGCGGTTCGCGGCCTCAGGCGCCGGAGTGATGACTCCGCCCGGTGGGACTACCTCATCGATCCAGCCAGCCGCATCGCCTATGTTCGACTCTCGCAGTTCACCCCCGATGCGGCCGATGAACTCGAAGCCGCGCTTGAAGAGGCGCGCACCGAGGCAGGGCCTGATGGCCAGCCCGGCGACAAGATCGGTGGGTTGATCCTTGATCTGCGAGGGAACCCCGGCGGTGTTATGGATGGTGCTCTTGCGATCGCCGACATGTTTCTCGAAGGTGGGACGATCATGTCGATCCGCGGCCGAGCACCACTCGGCGGCGGTAATGGAGCCAGAAGGGCCTCGGGCGCGGGCGCCAAAGATGCGGCCGTCGCGACTGAATCCTTTGTTGCGCAAGCCGAAGGAACCCTCCCGAACTTCCCCATGACAGTGCTCGTCAACGAGGGCTCCGCCTCCGCCAGTGAAATTGTGTCGGGCGCACTCTCCGATCAGAAGAGAGCCATCGTTATCGGTACGCGAACCTTCGGGAAAGGGCTTGTGCAATCCGTCGCTCAGCTCAGGCATGATCCGCGCGCGCAGGTTAAGTTCACGACGCAACGCTACTACCTCCCCTCGGGCAGGCTCATCCAACGAACCGACGATGCCACGGAGTGGGGTGTTGACCCTACACCCGGTTTCTACATCCCCATGACCGACCATGAAGTGGTTGAGTCCTTCATCAAGCGTCGCGATTGGGATGTGCTGCGCGGCGACAAGGCACCCGCAGATCCATCCAGACCGATCATCGTCGATCAACACTGGGCCGACCCCGTTTGGATTCGCGATCAGGCACTCGACAAGCAGCTCGCCGCCGGGCTCGAAGCCCTGCAAACAAAGCTCACCAGCGGCGAGTGGAAGCCGATTTCTGATGCTAAGCAGATGGCCGGCAAGCTCGCTGAAAGAGAACTCCACGACCTCACAAAGGCACGCAAACTACTTGGGTTGGAGTTCGCCAGACTCGAAAAGCGCATCGGAGCGATTGAGCGTGTCGCCGTTCAAGGCGGCGGCGATGCGCTCAAGCCCGAGCCTAAAGACCTTTGGTCCGACACACTCGACCTCACCGGCGGTCAGGTCAAGGTGTTCGATAAGGATGGCCATGTTGTCGCCACACTCGACGTGACCGGACGCGATGTCGAACGCTGGCTCTTGAATGCTGATGTGAAGCCGATGGATGCGCCAGCCAACTCGCCCGAGCCGGCGCACTGATCATGAATCCCGCACGTCTGGTCCTGGGTATCGAAACTTCATGCGACGAAACTGCCGCCGCAGTGGTCGGCGGGCCGGCTGGTTGCACCGTCTTCTCCAATGTGATTGCTTCTCAATACGATCTGCACGCGGAATATCGCGGCGTAGTTCCCGAGATCGCCAGCCGCGCTCATGCCGAGCGCATTCTGCCAGTTGTGCGCCGCGCCATCGCCGAGGCGGGCATCGCACTCACCGATCTGGACGCCGTCGTGGTCGGCAACCGACCGGGGCTGATCGGCTCTCTGCTCGTGGGTGTCGCCGCAGCCAAAGCGCTCGCCTGGTCGCTCAACATTCCTGTTGTTGGTGTGGACCACGTTCAATCGCACCTCATCGGCGGGTGCATCGGTCCCGCAGGAAGCGAGCCTCCGCCGTTAACGTTTCCCGCGCTCGGCCTCGTCATCAGCGGTGGGCACACTTCGATATACCTCTGCGATTCCTTCACGCGACAAACGCGGATCGGCGCAACCATCGACGATGCGATTGGCGAAGCCTACGACAAGGTCGCGAGCATCCTCGGGCTCCCCTTCCCCGGCGGTCCGAATCTCGATTACCTTGCCAGAGAAGGCGGTGGTTTGATCGCCAAGCCGGGCTTCCCGCTTGCACGCATCGCACCCGATAGTCTCGACTTCTCATTTTCAGGCCTGAAGACCGCCGCCGTCTACGCATTCAAAGGTGTTCCGGAAAGCGAACGCATACGCACCAAGCGCGAAACACGCGGCGAGCTGCAGCCGCCAAAGCTGTCCGCCGCCGATGTCGCCGCAACCTTCCAACAGGCCGCCGTTGCAACCATCGTGCTCAAACTCGGCAGAGCCTTCGATCAGCATTCCCAGATTCAATCGCTCGTGGTTGGCGGCGGTGTGAGCGCAAACTCACACCTTCGAGAACAACTCAAGCTCTTGGAAGATACGCGAAAGATTGCAGTCCGGCTTCCCAGAATGGAGTATTGTCTCGACAATGCCGCGATGATCGGCGCACTCGGATTGGCGGTCCTGAATGAACGTGCGTGGACCAGCGATCCATTGACCATGACGGCCACGCCGATCTCAACCGCCATGAAGTGATGGCTCGACCATCGGGAGTCCGCATTGACCTATCCCCACCCGTCCTGCCAGAGCGATGACGCCTTACTCGCCGATTGCGAGATCGGCTTCGGACGCTCATCGGGTCCGGGCGGACAGCATCGCAACAAGGTGCAGACGCTCGTGAAGCTCAAGCACACACCAACGGCGATAGAGGCGCACGCGGGTGAGCGCCGAAGCCAGGCCGAAAACAGACAGGTCGCGCTCAAACGCCTTCGACTCCAACTCGCGATCGATGTCCGCATTCCCGTGCCCGACGGAGATATCGGGTCTGACCTCTGGAAGTCACGCCGCCAATCACCCGCCCGCGGTCACGAGGGTGGCCAATCACCTCTCGGTCGATTTCGCGGCGGGGGCACCGGTCACCTCTCCATTAACCCCGATCATCACGACTACCCCGCACTTCTTGCAGAAGCCCTCGACGTGATCGCCTCATCAGCATGGGATGCCAAGAAAGCGTCCGTCCGATTGGAATGTTCCGCAAGCCAGCTTATCAAACTCGTGGCCGAGCACCCACACGCCATGGTTCGATGGAACGCCGAGCGAAAGAAGCTCAACCTTCATCCTCTAAGAAGCTCGAAGTAACACGCGCCACAAGCCTGTCTCATACCCCTCCCAGAAGGAAGGGGCCGGGCGAAGGGCCATGTCTCTCGAAGTCATGAAAGTCTCAAACGCAACCCCTCCATCGAAAGATCGCCCAACGCTGTTATCTCATGCCCAACCTGCCGATGAGCCAGATCCTGAATGCCACCATCGAACCATCATGGCCAAACATTCGCGCAACGAGCGAGCATGGCCATCCTCAGATACCAGCGCCATCCTCAAAGACGCGGTGATCCTTGGGAGCTGCGAAGACCGTATCCCCACGCGTCACGCGTGAGTTGCGGAAGTGATCATGCGACACATCGATGATCAGGTGTTGCTTATCGATGGTCTGCAACTCAACACGAACGACCGGACCCGCAGCATTGACATGCGTGACGGTGCCCGAAATATGCGAATCTCCTGCGAGTGCCGGGTCGGCGGTGAGATCCATCTCATGCGGACGAACATAATAAACCGGTGCGCCATCAGCATCCACGGCCGATGGCAGCGTCGGGAGGCGACGACCGTTGAAAATATTCACTCGCCCAAGGAAGGTACACACAAACGCGTTGGCCGGAGAGTGGTATACCTCGCCCGGCGGACCAATCTGCTCGACGCGCCCCTGGTTCAGGACAACCACACGATCAGCGACTTCGAGAGCTTCCTCCTGATCATGCGTCACAAAGACACTTGTAACGTGAACCTGATCGTGCAGCCTTCGGAGCCACCGCCTCAGTTCGGCCCGCACCTTCGCGTCCAGCGCGCCGAAGGGTTCATCAAGCAGCAGCACCTTCGGTTCGAGCGCGAGCGCACGCGCAAGCGCAATGCGCTGTCTCTGACCGCCAGAAAGCTGGGAAGGTTGCTGGGCTGCATAGTTCGTCATCTGCACAAGGTCCAGCAGCTCGTCAACCCGCCTCTTGATCTCCGCGCGATTCGGTCGCAGCTTTCGCGGCCTTACCGTAAGCCCAAAGGCGACGTTATCGAACACCGACATGTGCTTGAACAACGCGTAGTGCTGAAAGACAAATCCCACACCGCGCTCACGCACATGCCGGCCGGTTACATCCTTCTCAAAGAAATGCACACTCCCCGAGTCGGCCGTCTCAAGCCCGGCCATGACCCGAAGGAGCGAAGTCTTTCCCGATCCCGACGGACCGAGAATGGCGGTTAGTTCGCCGGTATTCACGCGCAGGCTCACATCATCGAGCGCGACGAAGCTGCCAAAGCGTTTGCGGATATTGTGGACTTCGATGGACATTCGGGTTTGCTCGATCAGATATGGCCGGAACGGGCGAGAAGCTTTCGGGATTGAAGAAGGTGGCGAATCACCACGGTAAACAACGTGAACGCGATGAGAAGCGTCGAAAGGGACGCCGCTGCACCGAACTTGTATTCGCCGAATAGCGTTTCTACGTGCAGCGGAACCGTCTCGGTCTGCCCACCAATATGACCGGACACAACCGAGACCGCGCCAAACTCACCGATCGATCGTGCCGCGCACAGAATGCACCCGTAGATCAAGCCCCACTTGATGTTTGGCAGAGTTATGCGGAAGAACGTGCTCCACCCGGAAGCGCCCAGCGAGAGCGCGGCCTCCTCCTCCTGCCCCGTCTGGGACTCCATGAGCGGGATCAGCTCTCTCGCTACAAAGGGAACAGTGACGAACGCTGTTGCGAGAACGATCCCGGGAAGCGCGAAAATGATCTTGATGTCCATCGAGGCTAGCCAGGGGCCGAACCATCCACGCGCACCGAACAAGAGCACGAACGACATCCCGGCAATTACCGGTGAAACCGTGAACGGAAGATCAATCAGCGTTGTGAATATTGTCTTGCCGCGCCACTCGAACTTGGCGATCGACCACGCGGCGGCCACACCAAACAGAACATTGAGCGGGAGCACAATCGCCGTTGTGATCGCGGTGAGACGGACTGCGGCAACCGCATCCGGACTTCGCAGGGCGCGAATGAATGTTGGCAGCCCGGACCTGAACGCTTCAAACAAAACCGCCGCGAGCGGGAGCACAATCATGATACTCAGAAAGACCACCGCTACGCTGATCAGCAGGCAACGAACAACCCAGGGTGCGCCACCGATAGCGCGTTGGTCACCCGATGGCGAAGGCGGTGCAAGCGATGACTCGTGTTGTGTAGTCGCGACAGTCATGTCAAGGTTGTCCAAAGACGTTGTTCATGCACGCGCACCGCGACGCATCCATGCCTGAAGGGTGTTCACGACGAGCAGGAGTGACAGAGAGAGAATAAGTAGACCCACAGCTACTCCAGCTGCACCGGGATAGTTGAACTCTTCCAACCGGGTCATGATGAGCAGAGGGGCGATCTCGGTGCTGCCCGGAATGTTGCTCGAGATAAAGATGATGGAGCCATACTCGCCGACAGATTTCGCAAATGAGAGTGCAAAGCCCGTGAGCAACGCGGGCAACAATGCGGGAAAGATGACACGCCTGAAAGTTGTGCCGGATGTCGCACCAAGCGAGGCCGCCGCCTCTTCGATTTCCTGATCAAGATCCTCGATGACGGGTTGAACGGTGCGCACTGTGAACGGTAAACTGACGAGCACCATCGCAACAGCAACACCGAGATTCGTGTACGCGACGGTGATACCCATCCGATCAAGAAGTGAACCAAGCCACGCTTCCTTCGAGTAGACCGCCGTGAGTGCGATGCCCGCCACGGCCGTGGGGAGCGCAAGAGGGAGGTCGATCAAGGCATCAACGATCTTCCTCCCCGGAAACCGATATCGCACAATGACCCACGCAATAACCACTCCAAAAAAAGCATTCACCGTCGCGGCCGCGAGCGCGCTGAAGACACTGAGTCGATACGCGGTGAGCGATCTGCGGTTGGTCATGGACTCCCACAAGCCGTCGAGCCCCCTGCTCGAGGCCATCGCCACGACAGCGGCAAGTGGAATCAGAACAAGAAGACCGAGGTACGTGATTGCGTACCCCGTCGCCAGCCCGAAACCTGGGAGAATGTTCGTGCGACTCGTGCGCATTATCGTTTCGCATCCGAAAGTCTGGCTTGGATGACATCGAACGTGCCACCCTCGGTAAAGTGTTTGGCGTGTGCAGATGTCCACCCGTCAAAGAGTTCATCGACCGTAAACTGCGGAATCTCTCTGAATGTGGATGCATACTTCTTGGAGACGGCCTCGTTGAACGGACGGAAGTAGTTGGCGGCGACGATCTCCTGCGCTTCCTCGGTGTAGAGAAACTCAAGATACGCCTTGGCTACAGCTCCAGAACCACGCTTGGCGACGACCTTCTCAACGACCGCAACCGGAGGCTCAGCCTTGATGGTTACGGATGGATAGACGAGCTCGAACTGCTTTGCCTCAAACTCTTTGCGCACCAGGAGCGCGTCGCTTTCCCAACCGACAAGAACATCACCAACTGAGCGCTGAACAAACGTGTTTGTCGAACCGCGGGCTCCTGTATCAAGAACGGCGACATTCTTAAAGAGTGATGAGACAAACTCCTGTGCCTTTGCCTCGTCATTCTTGTTGATGCGCAGTGCGTATCCCCACGCCGCGAGGTAGTTCCATCGGGCTCCACCGGATGTCTTGGGATTCGGCGAAACAACCTGAACACCAGGCTTGACGAGATCGTTCCAATCCGCAATCGCCTTGGGATTGCCCTTGCGGACGAGGAAGACAATGGTCGAAGTGAATGGGGAGCTGTTGTTTGGCAGTTGCTTCTGCCAATCGGCCGGAACGAGCAGGCCATTCTGCGCGAGCGCATCGATGTCGTGCGCAAGTGCAAGGGTCACGACGTCGGCTTCCAGCCCATCAACCACGGACCTTGCCTGCTTGCCCGACCCGCCGTGCGATTGCTTGATGTCGATACTCTGACCGGACTTGGTTTGCCAGTACTTCTCAAAGGCCGGATTGATCTTGTCGAAGAGCTCGCGTGTTGGATCAAAAGACACGTTAAGAATGGTCTTGGGAGGACCAGCATGCACGATGGGCGTCGGAAGAGCAGCAACCAGAGCGCTCAAAGTAAGCAATAAACAAACAAGGGTAGATGTCATAGGTTAGATCCGTTATTAATGAATATGCAAACATTGTTACTATAGAATCATGAAAGCGATTGGAGAGCGTCAACAACCAATTGGCGAAGCTGCTGCCTCCAGCTCTCTCAGTACAACGTTCGCCGTGCTGATGGTCTGATCGATCACCGAGTCGGTGTGTGCCAGTGAGACAAACCATGGCTCGTAGCCGCTCGGTGGCAGGTGATAGCCACGGTCGAGAAGGCCGTTGAAGAACCGGGCGAATGTATCGTGCGCTGCTTGAGTAGCGTGCTTCATGTTGTCTACACGGTCGGTACCAAAGAAGAGTGTGAGCATTGAACCGACGCGCTGCACAACACCCGGCTGGTCATTTGAACTGAGAGCCTCGCTTAGCCCATGAGCGAGCCTCGCCGAAGCTGCTTCGAGACGTGCGTATGCGTTCTGATCGAGAAGCGAGAGCGTCGCCAGCCCCGCCGCCATCGTGACAGGATTGCCGGAGAATGTACCCGCCTGATAGACTGGACCAAGCGGTGCGACGAGTTCCATGAGTGCCTTTCGACCTCCATAGGCTCCGACGGGAAGGCCGCCGCCAATCACCTTTCCGATCGTGGTGAGGTCGGGACGAACACCAGAGAGTGATTGCGCTCCGCCGCGTGCAACGCGGAAACCGGTCATGACTTCATCGAAGATGAGGATCGCGCCGTATGTATCAGCGAGTTTCCGAAGCTCCTGCAGAAAGACACTCGAAGGTGGTACCACACCCATGTTACCTGCAACGGGCTCGACGAGTATCGCCGCGATATCGTCGCCGCAGATCTTGAAGTGTTCGCGGACAGAGTCGCTATCGTTGAAGTCAGCAATGAGTGTATCACCGGCTACGGCGCGTGTGACACCCGGAGAATCCGGCAATCCGAGTGTTGCTGGACCAGATCCGGCACGAACAAGGAGCCCGTCGCTGTGTCCGTGATAGCAGCCTGCAAACTTGATGACCTTTGATCGGCCGGTTGCGGCGCGTGCAACCCGGAGTGCGCTCATCACCGCCTCAGTACCGGAGTTGACGAGACGAACGCGCTCGATGGATGGCATTCGTCGAATGACCTCTTCAGCGAGATCGGTCTCGAGCGCGGTTGAAGTCCCGAAGCTCAGTCCATCACGAGCGGTGCGGGTCACCGCTTCAACAACGACGGGGTGCGCGTGACCGACAATCATCGCGCCCCATGAACCGATGTAGTCGGTGTATGCACGACCATCAACATCAAAGAGCGTGCAGCCAGAAGCGCGCTGAATGACACGAGGGCTACCGCCAACGGCTTTGAACGCACGGACGGGTGAGTTGACACCTCCCGGAAGAACGAGCTTGGCGCGGCGAAACTCCGCTGCGGAACGGCTCATGGGCGAGTTCCCCACTCTTCTGTGGCCCAGCGTGCGGCACGAATGGCTGAATATGTGATGATCATCCCGGCTCCAGCGCGTTTAATGGTGATGAGCGATTCCATGATGGCGGCGCGTTCATCGATCCATCCCCGCTCTGCGGCCGCGGCGATCATGGCGTACTCGCCGCTGACCTGGTACGCGGCAATGTGGGCTGTTGGGAGCGCGAGCCGGAGGTGCGCGATGATGTCGAGTGAGGGGCCGGCGGGCTTGACGATGACTGCATCGGCACCCTCAGCAAGGTCCTGAGTTGCTTCGGCTTGTGCCTCGCGAGCGTTGGCAGGGTCGAGCTGGTGCGAGCGGCGGTCGCCGAAGCCAGGCGAAGAGCGAGCGGCTTCACGAAACGGACCATAGAACGCCGAGGCATACTTCACCGCGTATGATAGAACAGCCGTAATATTATAACCAGCGGAGTCAAGGCTAGCTCGAATACGAGCAACCGAACCATCCAGCATTCCGCTCGGGGCAACGACATCGGAACCTGCCGCAGCATGGGCGCAGGCAATCCGGGCCAGCACATCGAGCGTGCGTTCATTGATGTTGTGGTCGCTGTCGAGAATGCCGCAGTGCCCGTGCGAGGTGTATTGGCAGAGGCAGACATCGGTCATCACGGCCAGGCCCGGATCACGGACTTTGATGATGCGTACGGCACGGGGGATGATGCCATCGGGCGCGGCGGCGTGAAGGCCATCGTCATCCTTGGCCGCTGGAATGCCAAAGAGAAGTACGCCGCGTATGCCTGCGGCAACGATCTGATCGATAGCGCCATCAAGCTCAGTGAGTGCGAGGCGTGAGACACCGGGGAGTGACGAGATTGGTCCTGCGTGCTGTGGATCTTCGACGATGAAGAGTGGCTGGATGAAGTCGGATGGGGACAGAAATGTCTCTCGGCGCAGCGCGCGAAGTGCGGGTGTGCGGCGGAACCGTGAGAGCGAGCGGACAGATTGCGTGTCGCTTGTGATCATGCGGTGGCTTCCTGCGGTGCGTGCTGGTTCTCGAAGTACTCAACCATCGCATCGAGCAGGCCATCATCCGTGTGAACGTCCGCAATAATCGAAGGAGTAAATCCAAGGTCACGAACTGTGTTGGCGGTTGTTGGGCCGATGCACGCGATCGGTGTGTGGTTCGAGAGCAGACCAGTGCTGGCAGCGCTCTGGGCTCCGGATGGGCAATAGAGCATGATCGCATCGACTGTCGGACCCTTCCTGATGTCGGCAAGGATCTGTGGTGAAGGGGACGCCGCAAGAGTTTCGTAGACGACCAGTTCGTCAACCACCATGCCGCGAGCGCGAAGACCGGCGCGCAGCTCATCGCGGGCGAGTGTACCGCAGGGGAATAGGACGCTTTGCCCATGCGCACCGGGAAGAGCGGACAAGGAATCAATGAGTGCGGAAGCGCGATGAACCTGAGGAACGAGGTCGGCGGTGAGGCCGATGGCTCGAAGTTCATCGGCGGTCTTTGGGCCGACCGCAGCGATTCGCGAAGTGGCAAGTGCGCGTGCATCGAGACCGAGACTCTGGAGGAGCTTCCAAAATCCTCGCACGGCGTGAAGTGATGTAAAAACTGTCCATGCGTGCGGACGGTGCAGGATCGAGAGGCTCTCGGGAGTTCGGTACGCAATCTGGATCAATGGGCAGTTAACGACTGACGCACCTTCGGCACGGAGCGCGGAAATGAGGTCTGGCGAGGCCGAGACGGGACGTGTCACGACGATGCGTTTGCCCTGAAGGCGACCATTGGAAGTGTTGATGAGGAACGGCTGTAAGCCAACACTCGCACCGATGATCACAACGGCGGGAGCACGAACATCTGCATCGTCGGCAAGATCGACGATGTTCTCGAGAGTTCCGGTGACCTGTCGCTGGGTGGGGAGCGTGCCATCTTGCACAACTGCGGCCGGAGTTCGCGGAGAGCGGCCTGCGTTCAGGAAGCCCTCGACGATCTCCGCGAGCATTCCACGCGCCATCAGCAGGACGACGGTGTCGATGCGCGAAAGAGCTTCGTAATCGAGTGGTGGCGGCGAAGCGCCGCTTTCTGCCTGTGGAGTGACGATGGCGAGTGTTCGAGCGATTCCGCGTGCCGTGACGGGAATGCCCGCGGCGGCGGGTCCGGCGATGGCGCTGGTTACGCCTGAGACAACTTCGCATGTGATGCCGGCGGCTCTGCACTCTCGGGCTTCTTCGTACCCGCGACCAAAGATATAAGGATCGCCACCTTTGAGTCGAACCACGCGCTTGCCGGTCTGTGCGTGCATGATGATGAGCGCGTTGATCTGCTCCTGAGTGAGTGTGTGGTGACCAGGAGACTTGCCCGCGTCTATACGTTCGGCATGGTGTGGTGCTTCGTCGAGCAGAGAGTGATCGATGAGTCGGTCGTAGATCACGACATCGGCGAGCCGTAGGAGTTGCATGCCGCGGATGGTCATCAAACCGGGATCGCCGGGACCAGCGCCGACAAGCGCGACATGCCCGCGTGTTCGAGCACCGTGAGCAGCTGCATGGGCAGTGACTCTGGCGTGTTGGGCTTGCGCGAGGATCAGTGACACGGCGTGCTGAGCGAGTGAGACTGGATCGGGGCCGGTGACTGACACATCGATGCAGACGGAACCATCTACTGAGAGCGCACGGGCACGCATGCGCAACTTAGACTCAGAGGTGGCCGCTGCCGCGGCGATCAGGTCTGACTGTTCAGAGAGGTAGCGACTGAACAGTCTTTCGGCTGAGACGGCAAGATTGGTGGGGGCGTGATTGGTAGCACTGGCTACGGCGACGGCCAGGCCGTCGTCACTGCGCGTTTGGAGAGCAATGGCACCCTGACCTGCCTCGGGCAGCATCTGGTCGGAAGTGAAGCGCTGGGTGATCAGGTGATGTAAGCCGAGCCGTTCGAGCCCAGCAACAGCAAGCACGGTGGCATCAAACCGGCCGTTGCGAACATGCTCGAGCCGCTGCTCGACAGTGCCACGAATGGGCACCACGTTGAGGTCGGGGCGGAGTCGCTTGAGCTGCGCGGTGCGACGCTGGCTGCAGGTGCCGACAGTTGCGCCCGCGGGAAGTTCGTGGAGCGCCAAACCGTTGGAGGAGACGAGGGCTTCAGCGGGTGAGCCGCGAGCAAGAACGGCAGCGATCGTTGTACCTCGCGCTGGTGAACGCGGGAGGTCTTTCAAGCTGTGTACAGCGATATCGATCTGGTTGAGGATCAGGGCGTGTTCGAGTGCATCGGTGAATGGACCGTCGGTTGGGAAGGCATCGATCGGACATGAAAGGTTTTGATCGCCTTCGGATGCGAACCGGACAATGTGTGTGTGAACGCCGGATGACTCGAGCGCGTGAATGGCTTGCTGCGTCTGCCACAGGGCGAGCGGGCTTGAGCGCGTGCCGATACGAAGGACCGGACGCGGGAGCAACGCATCGAGTGCATCAAGCAGGATGGACTGAAAGTCAGAGTCCTCGCCAAGTGGCGTCATGATGTGTACTCGCCGACCGTCGGCGCGAAGCCGGAAGCCCTGGGCATCTGGATCACGACTGGCTACGCCGAGCCGTTCAGGAATATCGACACGCGCGTGATCGCCACCACCGATGAGAAAGGGGAATACCAGCACGTTTGTGCGCAACGGTCCATCGGAGATATCCTCAAGCAGAGGGTCCTGATCTAGAAAGGCAGTGCGAACATCGGCATCTGTAATTGCGTCACGAACAATCGACGCGGCGGCGTTGGCCGCGTCAGCGCTTGTTGATGAACGTCGTGTGCCATGACCGACGATGAGTATCGTGGTCTCTGATGATGGCAGAAGCGCTGCTGAAATGGCTTCATTCAGCCGTCGAGCGATCAGGCGATGGCAGTTCGCGCCGACGCCGAGTGGATTGGCGACTGTTATGTTGGCACTATCAATATTGGCGGTGCTGATCTGTTGGCGGAGGTATACACCGGCAAAGTAGCCAGCACTAGACATGAGCGGGATGATGAATACACGACGATCGGCATGGGTGCTGAGAACATCGGCGAGTTGCGGTGTGCCGAGGTTGAACGTGGCGACGACTTCGGCGTCGCGGCGCTGTTCACCGATGAGGCGTGCGAGTTCGTGAACGCGGCAGTTTGCGGCGGAATCATCGCCAAAGCCGTGAGACGCCAGGATGACCAGCGGTCTGTGTCTCATGCGACGGTGCTCCGAAGCGAGGGCGTGGAGAGTACTTGCGAGTCGGATGACAGCCACCGCTTGGCCCAGCGGTCGGCACGTACGTTCACAAGTGTGCGTGCGTATTCATAGATGCGACATGGGCGTTGGTGTGCGTCGAGCAGATCATCGAGGGTGATGACTATCGTGTTGGCGACCGTGTGAACATCGGCATCGACGTTCGGGGGAACTCCGAAATCGATCACAACCAATGGTGTGGTGCGAGGCATGAGTTGTGCGGTCTTGATGATGGGAACGGGTGATGAAGTGGCCGCGACAATGAGGGAGCAGGAGCTGATGTGGTCGTTCAAAGCGTTGAGAGGCAGGGCAGGAATGTTCGCTGGAAGACCAACAGCGGCACGTTCATGGTGACGAGCGAGAACGGTGACGGTGAAACCTTGTGTGGCCAAGCGGGTGGCCATTTCTCGGGCAATAACGCCGCTGCCGATCACCGCAGTCCGTGCGCCGATTGGGAAGATGCGTTGAACGTGCGCAAGGGCAAGACTGACCGATGAGATGGCGAACTGGTCGAGACCCGAGAGTCGGCGCGTGTGTCGGCCACAGGCGACGGCATCCTGAAAGAGGCGAGCGAGGAGTGACGATGCGCTGCGAGTGCTCTGGCAGGGCTGAGCGCGAGAGACCTGGCCGAGGATGTGTGACTCGCCGATCAGGCGAGATTCCAAACCTGTGGCGACTGCGAAGAGATGAGCGATGACCGCGGCACCGATTCGGCGATCGATGTTGGTATGCGCGGGCGATGCGGCGAGATGTCGGGCAAAGATGTCGGCGACCAACCCTACATCATCAGCGCGAGCGAGGGTGTACAACTCGGTGCGCTCGCACGTTGAAAGGATGATTGGTGTGGTGGCGCGGCCGAACTGCTCAAGTTCGCTGGTCAACTCGGTAGAGAGCGCGACCTCACCCCCGGCTCGCTGGCGCGCGGCGGAGAGCAGGTCACGGTCGGTGGTGCCAAGCTGTACGAGTGTGGGGGGCATGGGTCGGGATTCAGTCTGAAGGGACGGAAGTTGCCTAGGCGGGTTGGAAGAGGAGGGTTGAGAGGTATCTTTCGCCGAAGGAACAAGCGATGGTGACGATGCGCTTGCCCGCGAACTCGGAGCGGGCCGCGAGTCGTGCCGCGACGCAAACATTCGCACCGGCCGAGATGCCGCCGAGAATGCCCTCTTCACTGGCCAGACGTCGTCCCCACTCAAAGGCTTCGTCATTCGTGACAAGCTCGACACCGGAAAGAAGGCTGGTATCAAGATTCTTTGGGATGAAGCCGGCGCCGATGCCCTGAATTTTGTGGAGGCCGGGTTGGCCGCCGGAAATAACGGGACTGGTGACGGGTTCAACCGCGATGGCTTTGAAGTTGGGATTGAACCGACGGATGTAACGTGTAACGCCCGTGATTGTGCCACCGGTGCCGACGCCTGAGACGATGGCATCGACGCGGCCGTTGGTGTCGGACCAGATCTCGGGTCCGGTAGTGGACTCGTGGACGGCGGGGTTTGCGGGGTTGTCAAACTGCTGAGGCATCCATGTATCGGGGGTTGAGGCGGCAAGCTCAGCAGCACGCGCGATGGCTCCGCGCATCCCCTTATCACCGGGGGTGAGCTCAAGCTCCGCGCCGAGGTGCTTGAGGAGCGCGCGTCGCTCGACGCTCATGGTCTCGGGCATGGTGAGCGTGAGCCGGTAACCGCGTGCGGCGGCGATAAAGGCGAGTGCAATGCCGGTGTTGCCGCTGGTCGGCTCGATGATGTGGGTGCCGGGGTCGGTGGACCCGTTGGTACCGCGTGGCCGGATGAGGCGGCGGGCTTCAGCGTCATCGATCATCGCGCGGCCGATACGGTCTTTGACACTGGCGAGAGGGTTGTCGAACTCGAGCTTGAGGACAACCTCCGCACCTCCGGATGGAATGATGCGATTGAGCCGGACAAGCCGCGTCTGGCCCACGCATTCGGAGAGATTGGCGTAAATACGATGATGTATGAACTTAGAGTCGGTTATGCTTGACTGGGGTATGGTGGACATAGGAGTTGCTCGGAGGAATGCGGGTAGACGGTGATCGTTAATGCTCGTTACCGGAGATGGTGACACTGACGAGTGGTGACGTGGGAACTTCCTTGCCGGTGAGCAGAACACGCTGATGTGTACGACCGACGATGCGTCGGTAAAAAGCGCCAAGGCCTTCCAATGGCCGACGCTCGGAGGCAAAGCGGGCGAGCAGTGGGCGCAGGGTTGTAACAATGCCGGTGATGGAGACATCGGGAGCAAAGAGATCTGCAAGCTCGTTGCCGCCTAGACCACCGCCGACAAAGACATGATAGAACCCGGGCTTTCGACCAACAAAGCCGATGTCTGCGTTGTAAGGACGTGCGCATCCGTTTGGGCAGCCGGTCATGCGAATAGTGAGTTCGGTGTCATCAATACCCAGACGCTCAAACTCGACTTCGAGCTCATCAAGAACTTTGGGCAACTGTCGCTCGGCATCTGTGAGGGCGAGGCCGCAGGTGGGGAGCGCGGGGCAAGCCATCGAAAATCGACGGACGTGGGAGAGGTCGTCAAGCTCGGCAACGTTGTGTTCACGCAGGATGGAACGGATAGTCGCGACGTTATCCGGTGTGAGATCGGTGAAGAGAATGCTCTGCATCGGGGTGAGTCGAATCCCCGGTGCTACTTCGCGAACAATCTGGCGGAATGCGGAACGATACTTCACATCGTCGCGATCAATGATGCGTCCGTTCTCGACAAAGACACCGAAGAACTGACGGCCATCACCTTGGTCAAACAGACCGATATGGTCAAGCTGGCGCGGCTCGGGCATGTCGTGGGGTGGTTGCAGGCGCCATGGAACACGCGCGTGGAACTCAGCGATGAAGCGGTCAAGACCCCAGGACTCGATCAGGTATTTCAAGCGTGCGTGGCGACGGTCGGAGCGATCGCCATGGTCGCGGAAGACCGCGGCAACGCTTTGTACAGCATCAACGGCGACCTCGCTCGGGACGAAGCCGAGAACGGTGGCCATGCGTGCGAAGGTATCCGGCTTGTTGTGCGTCATGCCCAGCCCGCCACCAGCGACCAGGTTGTAGCCTACGACACGCCCGGCGTTGGTGATGGCGATTAGGCCGCAGTCGTAGGAATAGATGTCGATGCTGTTGTCAGTATCGATCGCGACGCCGGTTTTGAACTTGCGTGGGAGATACTGGCGCCCGTAGAACGGCTCTTCGTCGCCGCTTGTGGAGACGGGCTCACCATCGAGCCAGATTTCGTGATAAGCACCCGTCGCTGGGGCGAGTCTTTGAGAGAGCTGAGCCGCGACCTGCTGCACTTCACGGTGGACCTCATCGGCGAAGGGCGCGGGCGAGGCCATCACGTTTCGCTGCACGTCGCCGCATGCGGCGAGCGTAGAGAGAAGCGCTCGGTGAATCTCGGCGATAGTCTGTTTGAGGTTATCTTTGAGCACACCGTGGTATTGGATGCTCTGGCGCGCGGTGATTCGCAGCGTACCATTGGCGTAGCGATCAGCAAGATCATCGAGGGCGAGATATTGAGTTGAGGTCAATGCGCCGCCGGGTATGTTCAGGCGGATCATCATTGAATAGGACTTACCGTCGGAGGAGTGTCGTTTCTCCCGGTCGTCCTGCTGATAGACACCGTGGAACTTGAGCAGCTGCTTGTCATCCTCTTCAAACGAAGCGGTGGTCTGGTCGGCAAGTGTGCTTGCGATGGAGCCCCGCAATGCATTGCTTGCGGCCTTGGCGACTTCGACCTTAGAAATATCTGGTGTGTTGGGTACTTCCACGTCATGCCTTCATCCGCTCAGGCGGTGTTAAATGCCAGCCCCGGGCGAGTTCCAGTGCAGACCGCACTCGGTTTTATCAATACCCGCCCAGCGTCCAGCGCGTGAGTAGTCGATCACGGTTGAGCCGGGGACAGGGCGTGTGCAGTGTGTACAACCGATCGTCGGGTATCCCTGCTCATGAAGTTCGTTGTACGGCACTCCGTTCGCGACGGCGTAGTCCCAGACATTCTCACGACTCCAGCCTGCGAGTGGATTGATCTTGAATACACCGAACCGCGTATCCTGCTCGACAAACGCGGTGTCGGCGCGAGTATCGGATTGCGATCTGCGAAGGCCGGTCATCCATGCCTGGGCCCCGGCCAGCAGCCGTTGCATGGGTTCAACCTTTCTTATGTTGCAGCAACGATCGGGGGCCGTCTTCCAGAGTTCAGGGCCAATGGCGGCCGCTTGCTCTTCAGGCGTCAGGTCTGTTCCCGCGTTGACAATCGCAATGCCGGGATAGCGTGCTTCCAGGCGAAGTCGGAGCGCGTGTGTTTCGGGAAAGAAAAAGTGCGTATCGAGGTAGTGAACCGTAAGCGGCAGACCGAGCCGCCAGAGCATGTCGATGAGCACGCACCCTTCCATTCCGAAACCCGTGGTCACGACGAGACGTGAACCAAACCGTGAGACCGCCCAGGACACGAGACTTTGCGGCGTAGCCGCATCCCCCTGCGGAATTTGCAGCTTCTCGGCCAGCTCGGTTGGCAGTTGCTGGGGTTGATCTTCGCGGTCGTGTTCGAGAACTCGGAGATGCACAATGACCTCATTACACGCGAGCGTGGGTCTGTAGAATCGACGGAATGGGGGGGTGAATAAAGAAAAACCCGCAGGGAAGGCCCTGCAGGTCGTTGGTTCACTCGTGGTCGATCCGGTCAGGATCGGTGAAGAGAACAACAGACGCAGGGCGGCCTTGCGGGCGACATACACAGACAACAACAGGCTGCAGGTGCAAAAAGACGGGTTGTGTTGGTGTGGTGCGTCATTGGTCGTTCAGGAACCGAAGCGGGTAAACATATCACGCATTCGCTCGAAGTCAAGCCTTCAGGGAACGGTTCGGGTTGTGGGAGTTACGCGTTGTCTTGCAGAATCTGCCTTGGATGTTCGGCATTGAGAACGTGTTACAGGACCGGAAGCATTCGATAACCACCAGTACACGAAGTGCATGTCCGTCTTGGACGGGCTCTTCGTGTTGGTGGTGTTCTCAGTGTCACACGCACCCGACGAAGTATCCGGCGAGGAAGTCGAAGATGTCCTGAACACTGATTGCTCCAGAACCGTTCAAATCCGCGGCGGGGTTGTTCGCAAAGTAGAGCGACAGGAAGTCGAAGATGTCCTGCACGCTCACGGTGCCGGAGAAGTTGATATCGGCCGCGCAATAGACGGTCACGACTCCAGAGCCAGAGAAACTGCTGAATCCACCGACGCGGATCAGGTAACTGGTGTTGGCGGTGCCGAAGGCTGATGCACTTGAGTGCAGACCGCTGCTGGGGCAAAGGCCGAATGCATCGTCGTTGCACGCGAGCGCCGTATCTGCGATGGTTGGGCAGGTGTTGCTGTAGATTGCCAGTTTGGTATCAAACGCGCTGCCGCAGGTGCGAGCAGTGAAACGCCCCGCACCGGATGTCGTGTAGCGGTACCACAAATCGTTGCCGATCTGCGCGCCCGGGCCGTTGTTGCACCCGACCTCGGCCGGGCCATCGGTGTTGGCGGTGTTGGTGCAGAATGGGATCGCGATGCCCGCGCTGATCGTGGTGGCGTTGATGCACAGGTCATTGGTCGGTGAGGCGGAGATATTCAGTCGGAAGGGACCAGACGTCACGGATGAGAACTTGGAGACGCGGATGAGAACGCTCTCGCCCGCAGCGAGCGGACGTGAGACCACCGAATCGCGCCGGGAGCTGGTATCGAGCGAACCGCACGCCGCGCTGTCGTCATTGCAGGTCGTTGGCTCCGCACCGCATGTCGTGTGCAATGACAGCACCGTATCCATACCCGTATCGACTCCCGCTCCATCGCTTGTGCCGCAGGTTGTAGCTGTGAGCGTGACCGCGCAGGTTGCCGGCGCGGTGAAGATGTACCAGGCATCTGGGTTAGTCTGCGAGGCTCCGCACGCCGAAGCGAGGGTGGAGTCGTTGGTCGTGAACGCAAGGTTGCCGAAGAAAGTTCCGCCGGATGAGACATCCAACGCGCCAGCGCACGGGTCGTTGGCCGCTACAAAACTGATGGTGAGGACGAAGGTGCCGACGGGTGTCCCGCCGAACTTCGAGACGCGGATGAGGATCGCTTCGCCCGCACTCACGGGGCGCGTGAGAGATGAGTCTCGAACAATGCCAGCGTCGGCCAGACCGCACCCGCCATCATCGCTGCACGAGAGCGATGCGCCGGTGCAAGATGCGTGCATACTCACAACCGTATCGATACCGGTATCGATGTTGGTTCCGCCGTTATCGTTGGTGCCGCAGGTTGCGGCGGTGAGGGTTCCGGCCATGGGTGCGACGAAGCGGTACCAGACATCGGGATTGCCGCCGGCGGAGCCGCACGTTGAAACCGGGCTGGGGTTGGTTGCGCCGACAAGCGTTCCAAAGAAGGTGCCACCATTGCCGACATTGACCGCGGATGAGCATCCATCGCCGGCCGGCACCATGAGGTTGAGTGCGCCCTGCGCGTTGACATAGCCATACCCGAACCCCGTGTCGTAGCCCGCAGGACCGAGATCGCGGATGGAGTTCTGCATGATGGATTCGACCTGCGCGACGTTGAGCGCTGAGTTGCGAGAGAGGATGAGGCAGGCGACAGCCGAGGCGTAGGGCGAGGCGAACGAGGTGCCATCGACGACGTTGTAGTCGTTGCTCGAGTAGCCAAACGCGCCCTGCCGATCGGTCGATCCGATCGCCACACCGGGCGCGCAGAAGGCGAGGTTCACACCAAACTGGCTGAAACCGGCGCGGTTGCCGAAGCGGTCCATCGCCGCGACAGCATCGACGGTCGGAAGGCTGGCCGGGTAACCGATGATGCCCGTGCCGTTGTTGCCGGCCGATGCGAAGTGGATTATGCCCGCGTTGCGGGTGTTGCTGTAGGCGGTATCGATTGATGCAGAAGTGAAGCCGTATCCGTTGGAGTTGTTCGTGACCCGTGCGCCGATGGACTGTGCCCACGTCAGTGCGTTGACGGTGAACGATGCCGTGCCCGACCACGATCCATCGCAGACCAGATTCGAGACGAAGCAACGTGCCGAGGCGACGCGGCAGCCGGGTGCCGCGCCCACCACGCCGAGCGAGTTGTTGATTCGCGCCGCGATGCACCCCGCGACGGCGGTACCGTGGTTGTCGCAGTTGTTTCCGGGGCCGCCGAGCGTGCCGTTGCCGGTCAGGTCGTTGCTCGGTGCAAAGAGGTTGAGATCGGGGTGCGTGAGATCAACACCAACATCGATCACGACATTGATGATCGCCGATGAGCCCGCGGTCACATCCCACGCTTCGGCGATGTTCATGTCGGAGTTGACCATTCCGCCCAGTTGCCCGGTATTGTTGAGGCCCCACAGGTCGCCATACATCGGGTCGTTCGGCGTTGCATGGTGGTGCCCGGTGAACATCATGTCTGGCTCGGCAAACAGCGTCTGCGGAAGTGCGGCGAGCGAGTTGGATGCGTTGAGAACCTCGAACCCGTTGCGGTCTTTCGAGGTCGCGCGATCGACATCGGGCATCCAGTCGTGCTCGTGAGTGGTCACCGCGAGCGCGGCATCGATCATCGCGTCGCGATCGATCTTGTTCTGCCCTGGTGTGAATCCGACGATCAGATCCTGCATCGGAAACATCGGCCCGCCAAAGTCATCAAAGAAGACGGGCGCGGCGAACAATACCGCAGGGTGCGCGGCGAGCGCAATGACCATCTGTTCGATCGTCGCGCCATCGGCCTTGCCAAAATCAGAGACCAGGTACCAGCCGGTCTGCGCGTGCGGCGTGATGCTGGATTGGCCGAGTTTGGTCGCGACAAGGGCGACCTTCAACACTTCGACATCGTCGGCACGAATGGCGATGCGCGATGTGTCGAGCGCGAGTGGTTTGATCTGCTTGTGGTAGGTGTAGTAATACGCGCCACCCACCTGATCCGCCTGGTGAACAGCGATCGGTACGCTCGAACTGAGGGCAGCCGCGAAGGGAGTGGCCGCGGCTGCGGCGACGACAATCGTGGCAATGAAGAGAGGAGTGGTTCGATTCAGACGTTCGGACATGCGGGTGACTCCAAAAAAAGAAGGCCCACGCCCTTGCGCGGCCAGTTGCCCCACATCCATAAGCGTACACGAGATCGAAGTCCGGCCAGGACATTTGGATTGAATGACGGTGCGTGGCCAATGTGGCCTTCGGAACCCTCATAGTTGCTGGTTTATGATTTGAGGTGCAGGTCAGCACCTCTCCGGTAGCGCCGCTCCAGTTCCACCTGTTTGTTGTTCAAGTAGATCTTCCGCCCTTCCATCCAAGCGCACTCGATGTTGCTTGTGATCTCGAGCAAGTCGCCGATGGTGAAGACCAGTGTCGCATTCTTGCTCAGTCGAGCGATCTGTACCGCGACGCGACGCCGAACATCTTCGCTGTGCTTTTGTGATCGAGGGGCTGAGGCGGCGCGGCAGAACGAGGCCGCCCGCGCCAGAGCGCAAAAAGAAAATGAGGGTCGGCGGAACTCGCCGACCCTCGCCGCCCGACCAAATCACACGCACCCGGCGAAATACGCCGACAGATAGTCAAACACGTCCTGCACCGTCACCGAGCCGCTCGCGTTCACGTCGGCGTTCACGTCGCCATTGAAGTAGGCCGCGAGATAGTCGAAGATGTCCTGCACGGTCGGCTGGCCGCCGGAGTTGTTGAAATCGCCGATGCACACGCCGAGGCGCGGCGGCGGGTTGTTGTGACCATCGACAAACACCAGCGCCGAGTCGGAGGTGATCGTTCCGCAGATGTTGGTGATCCGCACCGAGTACAGACCCTCGGTCGCGTCGGTGACCTCGTCGATGGAAAGCTCGTCGCTACTGACGCCGTGGAACAGCCCCCCGTCTGAGAGAGGCTGGCCCTCGCGAAGCCACTGGTAGCTCAGCGTCAGGTCGTTACCGTCTGCACCGACGCGGAGATCGGCGGAGTGTCCCATTGCGGCGGTCGCGCTCACCGGCTGCAGTGTAATCACCGGTGCCGACACGTCGCACCCGGCGTCCGGGCTGGCGATGGATGCGGTCATGATGTTGCCGAGTTCCGGACCGCGGATGTGGCCGTTGTTGAAGATGCCGCCCGAGGCCAGGTCCTGGTAGTACTGGGCCGCAAACACAGCGCTCTGGTTGTCCTCGACTTCGATCAGGTCGGAGGAGATCGTCAGCGTCTCGCCCGCGGGCAGGAATATGGGCGAGGCATCGAGCACCGTGGTGGTGGTCACGACCGGGTCATTGGGCATCAGCGCCTCCAGCGTGACATTGCCCACCGAGATCAGCGCCCGACGCTTCACCCAGATGGCCTGAACCGGGTCGTTGTTGGTCACCGACAGGCTCACATTGCTCTCGCCTACCGCGCCAAAGCCGGTTTCGGCGTTGATCGACGGCAGCATCGGCTGCGTCGCGGGCGCTGTTCCACCGCCGGGTATCGGAATCATGCCGTTCACCGTTGCGGGCCGACCCTGACGCATCCAGCGCACGCGGACCACGTTGGTCGAGGTCATCTGCCGCATCGAGATACCGAAGTGCTCGATCGCATTGATGGCGGTCGAATGCTGCGGGTTGCGGTAATCAACGATCGTCGCCAGCCCGTCACCGCGGAGGGTGATCGTCGGTGAGCCGTAGTTGCCGTTGCGGTAGCAGTGAACAATGTCCTCGGGGTGGCAGTCTTCGATCTCGATCTCGAACTCATCGCAAGGGTCATCGCAGTGATTGCCACAGTCGAAGTTTGACATCGAACCGGTGATGGAAAAGCCCGTCTGGGCCGCGGCGATTCCGGGCAGGCCAAGCGCGATCCCCAAGACCAAGAGTTTCATACGCATGCGTGTCTTCCTTTGCCGAAAACTGGCCGGCGAAAGTCGCAGGCCGGGGTGAGGTTCGTGGGGGCGTGTCAATGGCCAGTATTGGATTCCGACCACATCTGCGCCGACCACCAACTACGGGTCGCCTTCGACCCAATGATCGTGCGGCGCGGTGAACATTCACGTTGAACACTCAAGCCGGGCCAGCCTGCCGACATGACTTGGCGGAGACGCGGATTCGCGTTCGTTTGTTGCCATATCGCTGATTACGCAAGTGCAAACGGCGCACCATGCGCCTAGAGGACGTTTAGGGCCGCAGGTAGCCGAACGAGCACGTCCGCTGGCCAATGCCCACCAGTCAACGGCAACAACAGGCAAGGTTTGGCCACATCATTCCTTGACCGACTCTGATACGGATCCCACCAAAATCTCGCGCGCCGGTACGGCGCATGTTCGTTGCGCCAGGGTGAGAGTTGTGGCAGACTGTCGTGGGCACAAGCAAGGAGGCCGACGGCGGGTGGCATGGCCACGCCGCTTTGGGCGTCGCTATGCAGGGCTACGAGATTTATCTGCGGTCGTAGTGAACCGTCTGTTCGGACAAACCGTGATTTGTTTGGCCACACTGGCCATCCATCGATGTTGCTCAACTGACGTGCAACCTCATGGCCACGCCCAGGGCAGAGTGGCCATGGCACCCGGCACCCGGCAACCCTCAAACCTGCCACACCCAACTCACGACCCGCTTGAATGCAAGCGGGTCGTGGCTCATTTGGGATGTTCAAACAGGTCAGAAGCGGAGAGGGGGGGATTCGAACCCCCGAAACGGTTACCCGTTTACAGCATTTCCAGTGCTGCTCCTTCAGCCACTCGGACACCTCTCCGGGAACGGGCGGAAGTCTAGCCCGGTGCGGGGCGTGTTGCCTGTTGTGAACGATTGGTGTGAAGATGTGTTCGGCGGGTGGGTGTCAGGCGTTGTGGTCGCTGCGGATTCGTGCCCAGGCGGGCTGGGCGGCGCGATCGATGAACCTGATCCAGAACCAGTCAAAGAACCGCACACCGAGGCCGCGACGCGTGATGGTGAGGCCGATGGCCAGCCCGAGCATGGAGCCGACGACCACATCACTGGGCCAGTGGGCGCCGAAGACAACCCGCCCGAGCGCGACAACGGTGGCGGCGATGATGAGGGGCCATGCGGCGCGCGGCCAGAGTGTGGCGACAAACGCGCTGAGCATCGCGGCGAAGAGGGCGTGGCTTGAGGGCATGGACCAGAGGTCGGAACTGCCCGAGGCGCGGTCCCAACCGTGGGCGAGCCGCCAGACGGACTGACCAGACCCCTTGACTTCAACGGGATAGACACCCCATGGGCCGGGGAAGCTGTGCGGGTCCATGAGGCTTTCGCGCGGGCGCGGTCGCGCGATGAGCATTTTGCCCGCCGTGCTGCAGAGCTGCGCGATGGCGAGAGCAAGGGCCAGATCAAGCAATCGACGGCGATGTATGGGGGAAAGGGTCCAGATGAGAAGGGCGGTGAAGATGATCGCGACACCTTGCCCGTACTGCTGCCAGGCAAACCACTCGCGCCGCAAGTCGCTGGGCAGGGCACGCTCGAGGCGGCGGGCAAGCTCGAAGAGTTCAAGATCAAATCGATGGATGATGATGAACCCGATGCTGGCGAGCGCAACGGGCAAGGCCCAGTCAAACCAGGGTGCGTAATGCGCGTGGGCTGATGCTGCGTTATAGTCGGTGTTCATGGGCGTATCGCGGACCAAAATCTCGGCGTATTCCCCTTCGGAAGCGGCCGCGGTTCGGGCACGCGCGGCCAGAAGGTTCTGCGGTTCGTGGTGGGGCGGGCTGGGCTTGCTCCTGATGTGCCTGACAGTGTATCTGCCGGGGCTGGTGGCGATTCCGCCGGTGGATCGTGATGAATCACGGTTTGCCCACGCCGCGCGGCAGATGCTTGAAACGGGCGACTACGTGGTTCCCCGCAGGGCGGGGGATGGGGGGATGGGAGGGGTTCGGCTGAACAAGCCGCCGTTGATCTATTGGCTGCAATGCGCATCGGCCGCGACGTTTGGAGATGCGCCTGGACGGTACGCCAACGCGAACATCTGGGTCTTTCGGCTGCCATCGGTGCTGTGCGCAATCGGGGCGGTGCTGCTGACGTGGCGCATGGGTCTGAGCATGTTTGATGCGCGGGCCGCATTTCTGGGCGCGGCGATGCTGGCGATCTGTCCGATGGTGGTGTGGGATGCGCACCAGGCGCGGGCGGATCAGTTGCTGCTGCTGACGGTGACGGCGACGCAGTGGGCATTGCTGCGGGTCTGGCGCGACGATGCGGGGCCGGGTGTGGGGGTGCACAGAAAGAGCTGGGCGCGGGCGATGATCTTCTGGGCGTGTATTGGCGCGGGCGTGATGGCGAAGGGGCCGATCACGCCGCTGATCGCGGCGATGACAATTGCCATGCTCTCGATCACCACGCGTGATTGGCGTTGGATCGGGAGATTGAGACCTTTCGCGGGGCTTGCGCTGGTGATCGTGATGGTGGCGCCGTGGGTTGTGCTGGTGGCGCAGCGGGTGGGATGGGAGTCGTATGTGCGGATCGTGTATGACGAGACAATCGGGCGCAGCGCGAGTCCGCGCGAGAATCATTGGTTTCCACCGGGGTTTCATGCCGTGCTCTTTCCGGTGCTCTTCTGGCCGGGATCTTTGCTCACGGGGCTTGGGCTTGCACGCGCGTTCAGACGCGGGTTTGGCGGGCGGGCTGGGCTCTGGTCGCGTTTGCGTAACGCGGCGGGCGACCCGGCTTCACGGTTCATGCTCTGCTGGATCGTGCCCGCGTGGATTTTCTTTGAGTTGATCTCGACAAAGTTGCCGCACTACACCATGCCGCTTTACCCGGCGATCGCACTGCTCTCTGCGCGAGCTGTCTTTGCGGCGGAGGCGGGCCGACTTGCGGATGTCTCCAAGAGGATGTCGCGGATGGGCTTCTCGATCTGGGTCATCATCGGTATCGCGGCGACGCTTGGGCTTTCGGGGTTGGTGTTGAGTGCGGGACGGCTTGATGCGGCGGAGTCGTGGCTTGTCACGCTGCGCGGGTTGGGGTTTCCTGCGGCGGTGATCGTCGCGGGCCTGATCGCGGCTGCGCGAGCGTTGCAGCCGGGGCGGTTTGTGCGGGCTCAAGTTTGGGGCATGGCGATTGTGATGGTGTGGGGGGCGACGTTTTTGCAGGTGATCCTGCCGCGGGCGCAGAACGTGTGGGTGACACCGCGTGTCGCGGAACTGCTGGGGGCTGATGCGACGTTGGGGGCGGTGGGGTATGTTGAGGATTCGCTGATCTTCACCACGCGAGGGCGCACCATCAGGCTGAGCAGAGAGGCGTTTGAGCGTGGTGAGTTTGGTGGGGCAGAGATGGTGCTCTATCCGGCGGAGATGGTGCTCTCAGCACGCGCGGCGGCTATGCTCGGCCCTCCGCGTGGACGAGTGCGCGGGTTCAACTATTCCAACGGCAAGAGTGTGGATCTGATCATGTCGCCGACAGGATTGCCCAAATGACCAACCCCGAGTCGGGGCATGACTCCGCGCCGGCGCGCACGGTGGTCGCTGCGCCCACGCCGCTGGCGGGGGTGGTGCTGGTTGATAAGCCCGCCGATCGGCGCATCACATCGATGACGGTGGTGCGATCGGTGCGGCGCAGGTTGATCGAGGGGGGCGCGGCGACATTCGGGCCGAGCGGGGGGACAAGCAAGAACCTCAAGGTCGGGCACGCGGGCACACTCGACCCGCTTGCGAGCGGACTGCTGATCGTCATGGTGGGCAAGGCGACGCGCCTATGTGATGTGATGATGGCCGGCGGCAAGACCTATGTGGCGGGGATCGATCTTGCACACGGATCATCAACCGATGATCTTGAGGGCATACTTACACCCAACACGATCACCGTGCCGCCGACGATGGCGAAGGTGCAGGATGTGCTGACGGGCTTTGTGGGTGCAATTCTCCAACGGCCGCCCGCGCACTCGGCGATCTGGGTTGAAGGGGCGCGGGCCTATGACCTGGCACGTTCGGGCAAACTCACCGAACTGCCCGAGCGCACCGTGCGCGTCGATGCGATCAATCTGCTTTCATATGCGTTTCCGAGGTTGTCGATCGAGATCCGCTGCGGCAAGGGAACGTACGTGCGATCGATGGCCCGCGATATCGGGCGAGCGTTGACCGGTCTTCCGGGGTGTCTTGTCGCGCTGCGGCGTACGAGGATCGAGCCCTACAGCGTGGAGAACGCCACGCTGCTCGACTGTCTGCCGCCAGTGATGACCCGGGCGGACTTGCTGCCGGTGCCTGAGATTGCCTCAGGGTTGTAGCCGCAGCGGCCCGAGCGCGGCGAGCGCGGTGTGCAACGATTCCGACCCCACTTCCCATATCAAGCGTGACTGGGCAATGGCGATCCGCCCATGCGCCCACGAGAGTTCGAGATCTCCGCGGTTCAGGAGCGAAGGCAGATCGGTCGTGCGCGTGGGCAGGGTGGTTGTGCAACCATCTTGAACGAGCGACAACTCCTGCACACCAGACTCGGCGATCATTCCCGCAACAGCGCACGCAAGCTCAAACCGGGTGGCGGGGTCAGACACGATTGCGCCGGAGAACTTCACCCTTCATCCGCCGGGCCGTTGTCAACGATGCCCTCGGGTCGGGCCGTGCTTGCACGCGTGGGCGGCACAATCGCCACTCCCCCGCCCGCCGCCGTTGTTGCCGACATCGTTCCGCCGATCATGCCGGGCGACCAGAGTTCGCTGATATCCTGCCCATCGCACGCGCGACGCATGACCAGAAAGAGAGCCGTTGCAGCGCACCAGACATAGCTGACAATCACGCCGATGGCCGCGGCACCAAAGACGGTCGTGGTGACCTTCACAAGCCCTGCGCCCGCCTTGCGGATGCCGGGCACGCTCGCCCCATCAACCGGCAAGATCGAGGTGGTTCCACCGAGGATGGCCCGATGATCGGCATCGAGCCACGCGCCCGCGCAGACCTTGGCCAGCGCGATCGCGGTGATGGTCACCAGCCCGACGGCGAGCGCGAGCAGCACGCCTTGCACCAGCAGCATCAGCAGGCAGACGATAAGGCGAAGCGGGCGCGCAAAGACCATCGCGAACGAGTGCTGCACCGCATCGATCGCATCGGCCCCCTCGCACATGACGGCGGGCACGAGCAGCCATTGCCCAAGGCACCAGCCGAGCATGACAAGCGTGGCCACCGCGCCGACCACGAGGAAAAGGATCCATCCCAACCCGCCGATCAGGCTGAGGATCCCGACACTGAAGAGTGCCCATCCGGTGATCATCAGGGCAAAGGCTGCGAGCCAGATGAGCATGAGCGGAATGACCATCGCCCCCACAAGCGATTTCCAGCGCGAGAGCGCCATCGCCAGGGCGGTTGGCCAGGGGATCGTGCGTGCCCAGGCCAACTCCGTGGCCGCGCTGCGCGAGATCGCCCCGCCCATGACCGCCGTCCATATCAGCAGCGCAAGCCCGATCACGCCGCACGTGACAGGCGCGGCCTGGATGGCCGCGACGGGCGCGAGGATGAAGGCCTCGAGCAACCCGGCCGATGCGCCCATGAGGTCCATCTTGCGCACCGCACTGGCGAGCGTAATGAGGCCTGTGCGTGATTGATCCAGATGCTCGGCGAGGATGTTGTGATCGGGTGTGCGGTCGATGCGGTCGGCAAGCGAGAGGAGCAGCGCTGCGCCCAGAAGATAAAACGTCGCGAGACCGACGCGCGCCGGCCGGAGCGCGAGCCGTGCCGCACGCCAGAGCTTCGGCCATGTCAGTTCGGCGAGAAGCTCGTCGAGCACAAGTGGAGGGCGTGGGGAAGGTCTTGAGGAGAGCGTCATGAAGATCATCTTACTGGAGAGCGTCGGATCGCGCAGCCGCGGAGTATCGGGAAAGGTGGGGGGGTCGGGGGGGGGTGAACACGCTCGAACTCATCCACCCAATCCTGCATCGTCGCGGCCATTTCGTTCTCAGGAACGGGTGCCCCGGGGAGTGGACAGGCCGGGCCGAGCATTCGATCGGCAAGGGCGCGATAGCGGGTGAGGGTGCGGTCGCCCGCGAGTGCACAAAAGTCAAAGTCTTCGTTGAGCAGCATGACGACCGGGACGCGCCCGCCGCCGCAGATCGTCAGGTGGCTTGAGAGATCCGCGTGCAGGTCACGATCCACAAACCGCAGATCGATCTTGCCCGCGCTGGTCCGAGCGATGTGGTCGAGGAAGGGGCACTGCTGCACGCAGTCGCCGCACCAGGTGCCCGAGATGCAGAGCGCGTGGATATGCCGAGTGAATGAGCTGAGCAGGTCGCCCTGCGCCTCGGTCAGCTTCACGCGCGCGTGAAAGGCGGCCCAGTGGGCCTGCTCGCCGGGTTTGCCCGAAGCGACATAAGGCGTGTAAGGAAGAGCGACAGCGAACTTGGCGCGGAGGGTGTCGGGGGTAAGCATGGCTCAGCGTATGCGGCCGCGGCCTATCCGGGCAGTGCGGGGTCTCATCACTCACCCGCGCGCTGGCCCCAGCAACTGCTCCGGGTCTTGCAGCATTTTGATGATCTCGGCCAGCGCGAGCGCCGCCGTGGCTCCATCCACCACGCGATGGTCGCAGGCCAGGCTCAGCGGCAGCAGATTGCCGACGAAGATGCCACCGTGGCGCACAACCGGCGAGGGCCGCGCACGCCCGACGGCAAGAATGCCCACCTCGGGATAGTTGATGATGGGGGTCGCGAAGCGCCCCGCGTGCGAGCCGACGTTGCTGATCGTGAACGTCGAGCCGGTGAGCTGCTCACGCGAGGCCGAGCGCGAGCGGGCCGCCTCGGCCACGTGGGCGATCTGGCGTGAGACTTCCAGCACCCCGAGCGCATCGCAATCGCGGATCACCGGAACCATCAGACCGCTCTCGGTGTCGGTGGCGATGCCGAGGTGCACCGCGCGGTGCTGCACAATCGCGGACTCATATGTTGCATCGCCCGGCTTCTCATCCACCGTCGCGTTCATGGCGCGGAAGGGCTCGTGCATCAACACGCGGCAGACCGCGCTCGCGACAAAGGGGAGGAATGAGACTTTCTCGCCGCTGGCGGCCGCAAGTTTCTTGCGGAGTGCATCGAGCGCCGAGACATCGGCCTCATCCATCACGTTGAAGTGAACGGCCTGGCTGACACTCTCGCGCAGGCGGTTGGCGATCGTGCGGCGCACACCGCGGAACGGAATGCGCGTGGTATCGCCGCTGGTCGCTCGGCTCTCCGAGCCGGCAGCCTTCGATGTTGAAGGTGCCGCTCGAACGGGCATCGGCGCGGGGTTCGGCATGGTGGCGATTGTGGGAGAGTCATCCCGAGCTTGCGCACGGGGACCCTTTGAACCCGATCCCGCGGCGGCGGCATCGCGCACATCTTTCTCGGTGACCCGCCCGGCCATGCCCGTGCCGCTCAGACTATCTATATCCACACCCAGGTCGCGGGCCACACGCCGCACGGCGGGTGTTGCGAGCACCTTGCCGGGCTCGGCGTTCACACCGGCGACCGTCCCCATCTTGCCGACGACGGTGCCATCATCTTCGGTGCGTGCGGCGGGCTCGGGAACATGGTCATCCGCCGAAGCCTGCGGGGTGTGGGTGTGCTTGCCGTTGGTCTCGGCCGCGTGGAGGGCCTTGGCCGGTCCTTCTCCGCTCAACCCCCCGCTCGCCCCCCCGCTCATGCCGACATAGGTCACCAGCGCGTTGCCCACGATCAGGATCTCACCCTCAGCCCCGTGCAGCGCGGCGATGGTTCCTGCACGAGGTGAGGGAACCTCGACCAGCGCCTTGTCGGTCTCCATCTCGGCCAGAATATCGTGCTCGGCCACCGTGTCGCCGACCTTCACCCGCCACTTGATCAGCTCCGCCTCGTGAACACCCTCACCAAGGTCGGGCAGGATGAACTGGTTCAGGTTGGTGCTCTTGGCGTGGGCCATGGGGTGCGGTTCCGGCGTGGGGAGGGGCGTGGCGGGGCGTGGGGGATCGGCCCGTGCCCTGTTCAGGCCGCGAGGCGCAGCGTGCTGAAGGTCAGTCGCCACACGTTGCTCGGCAAACCTTCGAGCCCCGCGCGGTGCGCGATGATGCGATACTCGACCGCGCTCAGGCCCATGGGCAGATCGCGATCGATGAACATCCACCCGGAGGCGGGCATCTGCCCGCCGCCGGTCGGTTCCGGGCCTCTTCGCACACCGCCGCCCGCGGCCCCGATCTGCACCCACACCTCATCCGCGGGCCGGCCTTCCTTCTCCCGTTCGCGCACCAGCCGCCGCTGCACGAAGTACGTGGTCCCTTCGCCGCGCGTCTCACCGGTGTGGCGCACCCGCCAGCGCAGCCTGACCTGCCCCGCCGGCTCGAGCCCGGCCTCGACGATGCGCGGCCGCGCTGGTGGGAGCGCTGCGCGGCGCATCGATGGCACACCGATACCGGCATCATTGAGGATGGTCGAATCGTTGCGGATGGCGGCGTGGGCCTTGATGGCCATGATGACCGCCGCGCTCCGGCCGCGCAGCGCGGCGATCGCCTCGCGTGCCAGCACGGTCGCCGATTCCGATTCCTGCCGCGCCTGCAAGGCCCGGTTCCGGGCCGCCTCGGCCTCTTCCGCACGCTCGACCACGGCTTGGGCTTCTGCGGGCGAGATCCCGAACTCCGCCGCGTGCTCCAGCCAGATCCGGCTGTGCAGGAGCAGAAAGTTGATCCCCTCGGCATCGTTGCGCGGCACAGTAGTCATGGCCTTTCTTTCGGCGCTTTGCCCGCGCCGCTTGAGCAACCCGCGTGGGGCCGTGTGCAACAGGCCCCGGCCCCGGCTCGGCCCCGCGATGCAGGCCGCCCCCGCGCTCCACCACCGGTGCAAGTCCGAGAAAACCCCGTCTCACACCCCGCCGGAGCGGTGCCACACCCCACCGGACCCGTGCAGCGCCCTGCGGAACAGGTCCGACAGCGCGCGGGGCAGCGTGAATCGCGACACATCGCGATCGCCAAGATGCGCCGGGGTGGGGGTTGGGGGGTGGGGGAGTGTTTTGGATAGGGAAAAACCCCGAGTGGGTCCGGGCGCAAACCCCGGTGAGGAGTCCTTGACGCCTTACTGCCCCGACCCTATCAAAGAACTGTTTTGGTTCTAAAGGGCGACGCGAGCGCGGCGCGGTCGCGGCATCCCGTTCCATCCTTTGGGTGGTCGGTTTGCGATGTGAGAAGGGGGAAGCTCTCTTCTCACGCTCTTCCCCCAGCAAAGGCAAATGCACTGCGGAACATTTCCATCATTTCGCACGGCCCGCCTCAGGGCAGGCGAGCCGTGGCACGGTTTTCAGTCAATCGCGAGGTGCCACCTGCCATTGACAGCCTGACCGAGGCTTGACTATGTAAGGCTGTTGCACACTCCTGCCACAAGTCTGCTGTTTCTCGGTAAGATCAGCTGATCCGGAGGCCGCATGGAAACGACGAAGAAATGGCGAATTGGCGGCATCGATGTCGGCACCGATCTTGAAACAAAGGCCGTTGTCGAAGCACGTTCCCGCGCGGTCGCGGCCCTGATGGCGAAGAAAAAGGGGATCGAGGTCGCCGAGATCGTCGAAATCGAACAGGTCGGCATTGAGAAGGTTCGCCGCGAGATGGAGCCGGCACGACGCCCATCCGCCGGGCCGGGATATGTGTCGGGCGCCTCAATGGCCAGCGGAGAGATCATCTGTCCGAGCCCAAGTTGCGGCTATCGCGGCCCACCCAAGCGACGCGCGCGTGGGTCGACGCTACTCCTGCTCGTTTGAGGCCATTGCGCAACTCCGGCCGCAACTCGCCTTTCGGACCCGCTCCGTCCATCCAAAATCCCGAATCCGAAATCAGTACGCCAAACACTGGTGGATGCTCTCCCCGATCCGCTTCGCATCGGGCAGGTACTCGAGTTCGAGCTTGTAGTACGGCATCACCGTGTCAAATCCGCAGACGCGCTGCACCGGGGCTTGCAGGTTGAGGAAACAGCGTTCCTGGATGATCGTCGCGATCTCCGCGCCGAAGCCCGCGGTCTTGGGGGCTTCGTGAACAATCACGCAGCGGCCGGTCTTCTCGACGCTCTGCGCGATGCACTCGACATCGATCGGGTAGATCGTGCGCAGGTCGATCATCTCGACGCTGATGTCTTCAGGCAGGTTGTCCAGGGCTTCGAGACACTGCGTGACCGTCGCGCCCCACGAGATGAGCGTGAGGTCGTTCCCCTCGGTGATGATCTTGGCCTTGCCGATCGGCACGGTGTATTCATCTTCCGGCACTTCCTCGCGGAAGGCCCGGTAGATGCGCTTGGGCTCGAAGAACATCACCGGGTCGGGGTCGCGGATGGCCGAGATGAGCAGGCCCTTGGCATCAAAGGGTGTGCTCGGCATCACAACCTTGAGGCCGGGTGTGTGCGCGTAGATGGCCTCGGGCGAATCGCTGTGCAACTCGGGCGCGTGAATGCCGCCGCCGACGGGGATGCGGATGGTGAGCGGGATGGTGATCGCCCCGCGCGAGCGAGTGCGGTAGCGGGCCGCGTGGTTGACGAGTTGGTCGTAGGCGGGGCCGAGGAAACCCTCGAACTGAATCTCAGGGATCGGGCGCATCCCCGCCATCGCCAGCCCGATCGCCGTGCCCATGATGCCCGACTCGGCGAGGGGTGTGTCAACGACGCGATCAGCGCCGAACCTGGCCTGAAGACCTTCGGTCACACGAAAGACGCCGCCGTTCTTGCCGATATCCTCACCAAGGATGACAACGCGCGGGTCGGCTTCCATCTCCTGGGTGAGGGCGAGGTTGATGGCTTGGACGAGGGTGAGGTTGGCCATGGTGGGAGGATAGGAAGGAAAGCGGCACAGTTCACGGACAGCCCGCAAAGTACGCCGCGAGGAAGTCGAAGATGTCCTGCACACTCACCGTGCCAGAGCTGTTGAAATCGGCGCGGCAGCGGTTGGCGACGCACAGGGCCGCAGC